>Ga0181594_10000050_pt1 | contig 81102 bp, 67 predicted proteins | sample 071ome_18_FD_145603 | JGI IMG/M metagenome (GOLD analysis project Ga0181594, IMG submission 145603) | Coastal salt marsh microbial communities from the Groves Creek Marsh, Skidaway Island, Georgia - 071413BT metaG (spades assembly) | ecosystem: Environmental > Aquatic > Marine > Intertidal zone...
CGCATTAGGTAAACAGGCATAAACGGCGATCCCTTTATTGGTGAGCATATTATTGGTCTTTTTAGTAAGAGGTCTGTTGCGGCACATAATCGGCAACAATGATACGCGCGCATAAAAAAACCGGCACTAAAGCCGGTTTTTATCTGTTAGTCACAGCGGTTACATCAGCTAGCCAAAGCCTCTTAATCTACTGCTGCTGGATCTAATGCTGCTGGCCATAATAAAGGCTGACGGTATGTTTTGCTTCGGCAAAAAACAACCAGCGCTCGACAAACACACCGGCAATATGCGCGGCAAGAGCAATGCCAAGCCCGATAACCGATGCGGCATCAATAATGACCAATAAGCAGGGCACCCCGCCGCCAAGGCCAAGCGCAATCAGCCGCAATTGTGCCGCGTGCTTGCGCGCAACCACAAAGCCCATCTCATGCTGAAGATAGTTTTCCGAGGTATGCGGCGGCATGATGCTACGCACCGTGCCAAGACTGCCAAGGCCCGTTGCCGAGGCCAGAGTACTGCCCGACCCTTCGGCACCAGCAAGCTGCCACCAGACCAGCTTGACACCCCATGCAGATGCCATCGCCAGCAGAACCACCATTTCAAATGCGGCGCCATTCGCCTGACCCAGCACAGCAAGCAGAAATAATATTGCCAAGAGGCCGCCCGCAGCCGCGAACATCAAATAGCAGATCGGCGTCAACGGGTGATGCCAACGCGCCACCGTCTTCAGTGACGCATAGATCATCGAGGTCGCATAGACTGTTACCGCCATCAGGGCAGCCGCGGCAATATTCATCCAAAGCGGCGGCGTTCCAACCGCAAATAAATGCCAGCCCCATCCGACCAGTGTTAGCATCGCCAGAACCGCCAGAACACCCTCGCGTGACAGCCAGCTGCTGCGCCATTGGCTAAGCGCACGCCAGGCGCGTTCAGGGTGACCAAGATGCAATGTCGAGCTTAGCAGGCCAGCCCCGATCAACAGCAGAACAATGCCGCCAACACCAAAAATATGCTGCGGCTGAGCCAGATCGACAAACCCTAAAACCACCCAAGCGGCAAGGCCAAAGCCAAGACCAGAGATCGATGTAAAGAAAATAATTGACCATGCAGGACGCATCTAACTTACCCCAGCTTTTCCAAAGTTGAATCGACCCATTTCCAGAAACCTGACGGGGTTGCCTCATCAGCCATCGCCAAAAGTGACATCGGCGTGTCATTCGCGGCACGGCGCGGGCGCGGCGGCAGGTATTTATTGACCGGTTTGGTATTCTGTTCGGGCATCAAATCGACCCCACCACGGGCAGCAACCAGCAAGCTAACCTCTGAATTCGGGTCGCCAAGATCACCAAAATGACGCGCATTGGTCGGACAGGTCCGCACACAAGCGGGCACTTGATCTTCAGCTGGCAGATTATCGTTATAAATACGGTCAACGCACAGCGTACATTTCTTCATCACGCCTTCAGCCGGATCCATTTCACGGGCACCATATGGGCATGACCATGCACACAGCCCGCACCCAATGCACCAATCCTCATTCACCAGCACAATGCCATCTTCCTTGCGTTTGAAGGATGCGCCGGTCGGGCAAACAGTCACGCATGGCGCATCTTCGCAATGCAGACATGATTTCGGAAAATGCACAACCTTGGCATCAGCACCAGTGCCCGCCTCAAACGCATGAACACGGTTTAGCCATGCGCCCGTCGGCTTGGCACCATATGCGTCAGCATCGGCCAATGGCGCCCCATATCCAGACGTGTTCCATTCCTTACAATTGACCACACAAGCCTGACAACCAACACAGATATCTAGGTCGATAACAAGGCCCAGCTTGATGGCCGATGGTTCCGGTAAACTTGTCATATCATTCGCCCTTATTTGATGATTTGGAGGCTGATTTTGTCCATTCAATGCCATAGCGGAGCATCGCATCCGGTTTGGTAAGGCCGGGCGGTGAGGCAATCTGATCAAATTGCGGAGACACTTCAGCCGCCTCGTCCGCCGACGCGGCCTCAACCTTGACCCGCAAATCAAACCATGCGGCCTGACCGGTAATCGGATCAGAATTAGACCAGCGCATACCATCACCCTTTGGCGGCAGTAATTCATGGATGAGATGATTCAGCAAAAAGCCCTTTTTAACCTCGGGGGCATCGGCATCTAGCTGCCATGCGCCTTTGCGTTTGCCGATTGCGTTCCACGTCCAGATCGTATGTTCGTTGACGCCTTCCATCACTGCCACCGGAACCCGGATTTTGCCATGATGCGAGGTCACCCAAATCCAGTCGCCCTCGACAACGCCAATTTTGGTGGCAAGTGTTTGCGAAATAAACATCGGGTTATAGCCATGAATTTGCCGTAACCACGGGTTTTGTGATCCCCATGAATGATACATTGCCATCGGCCGCTGGGTCAGCGCATGGATCGGAAATTCATCCTCGTCAATGGCGCTTCCTTCAAATGGTGGATACCAGCTTGGCAACGGGGTAAAACATTGTTTGACCCGTTCGCGCAAATGTTCTGGCGGCTGCACATCGCCATGCCCCTCGGCAGCTAGCCGGAATTTCTGCAAGACTTCGGAATAAATCTGAAAATCATAGGGCTGCGGGCTGTCAAAAAAGCCCATTTCAACGGCAAATTCCTGATAGGCCATATTCGCCATTTTATAATATTTTGCCGCATCGGGAATTTCGGTATGCCAAAAGCCGCCATTTTCGATATAGGCGTCAAGCTGTCCCGGATTTGGGGCGCCGCGCCCTTTAGCAGTGCCCGTCTCGCCGCGGAAACCGGCCAGCGGGCCGATGCCGGGCTTGCGCTCATGATTGACGATATAATCGCCGTAATCAGCATATTTTGCGCTGCCATCTTCATTGACCATGCCGGGAAGGCCAAGCCGTGCCCCCAGATCCAGCAATACCGACTGGAACCCGCGCACGTCACGATCCGGCTGCAATACCGGCCAGCGGATCGCGTCTGCAACACCATCAGCCTCGCAGATCGGCCGATCAAGAAGCGAGATTGCATCATGACGTTCAAGGTAGGTGGTGTCCGGAAGGATCAAATCGGCATAGGCAACCATTTCTGATTGATAGGCGTCAGAATAGATGATCTTGGGGATTTTATAATCACCGGTTTCAGCATCTTTCTCGGTCAGCATTTCCATGACACCGCGCGTATTCATTGATGAATTCCACGCCATGTTCGCCATATACATAAACAGAACATCAACCGGATATGGATCACCCGCAACAGCGTTTGAAATCACCATATGCATCAGGCCATGCGCCGACATTGGCGCATCCCAGCTATAGGCCTTGTCGATACGTTGCGGCGTGCCATCCTTGCCGATGATTAAATCTTCCGGCCCTAAAACATAGCCAAGCGGCGCACCGGCCATTGGCTTGCCCGGCGCAACTTGATCGGGGCGGCCTGCCGGTTTTGGATGAACCTCAGCCGGTTTTGGATAAGGCGGTTTAAAGCGGAACCCGCCCGGCACTTCAACCGACCCCAGAATAAGCTGCAAGACATGCAGCGCGCGGCAAGTCTGAAAGCCGTTTGAATGCGCCGAGATGCCCCGCATCGCATGCATTGAAACCGGGCGCCCGATCATCGTCTCATGACGCTCGCCCTTCCAGTCAGTCCAAGGCTGGTTAATCACAATTTCCTTGGCAAAAGCAGCCGCGGCCAGATCAGCCGCAAGCTGACGAATACGCGCAGCCGGAATACCAACCTTGGCCGCAATCACATCCGGATCATAGGCATCATCAAGATAGGCCTCGGCCATTAGCATAAATGACGGTACCGCAATCGCGCCATTATCCAGTGCCACCTCGCCCTTTAACTGCGCGCTGACACCCATGCTGTCATGCGCCACCAATTTGCCGGTTTTCCGGTCAAGAACCTGCGGCTTGCCATCTTCACCGCGCAGGAACAACCCATCATCAGCCGCCCCCGGATTGCGAATTACCAGCCAGCTTGCATTGGTATAGCGCCGCAAATAATCAACATCGATATTACCCGATAGCATCAATTCGCGGATCAATGACAGGATCAACAATCCATCGGTACCCGGGGTCACGCCGTACCAATCATCAGAGATCGCTGCATAGCCGGTTTGCACCGGATTAACCGAAACCACCCGCTTGCCACGGTTCTTTAATTTTCCGAGGCCAATTTTAATCGGGTTTGAATCGTGATCCTCGGCGACGCCGAATAGCACAAACATTTCGGTCAGATCCCAGTCGGGTGAGCCAAATTCCCAGAATGCGCCGCCAATTGTGTAGATGCCGCCAGCCGCCATATTGACCGAACAAAAGCCACCATGCGCGGCAAAATTTGGCGTGCCGAACTGCTGTGCCCACCAGCCGGTAAGGGCTTGTGACTGGTCACGGCCGGTAAAAAACGCCAGCTTTTTCGGATTGGTTTCGCGGATTGGCGCCAGCCATTCAGTCGCCGTGCCAAGCGCCTCTTCCCAGCTAATCGCCTCAAATTGGCCACTACCACGCGGGCCAACACGCTTTAGCGGGCTGCGCAGGCGTGCCGGTGAATAATGCTGCATAATGCCCGCCGACCCCTTGGCGCACAGCACACCCTTATTTACCGGATGATCGCGGTTGCCCTCGATATAGCGTACCTTACCATCACGCAAATGCACATTGATCCCACAGCGGCAAGCACACATATAGCAGGTGGTTTTTTTGACCTCATCCGCAACTTTTGGCGAACGCTCGACAATTGGTTCAACACTCATATTTTTGCTCCAGAAACTTAGCCGTCGTCGCGGCCGACAATTGCCGCTAATGCCAAAGATGCCAATCGTGCGGCTGGTGGATCAGACCGGCTTGTCAGGATAATTGGGATTGCCCCGCCAAGAACCAGTCCGGCCGCTAGGCCGCCACTAAACCACACAAGAGATTTAAACAAAATATTGCCCGACACAATATCTGGCACAACAAGTCCATCCGCCATGCCGGCAACAGGCCCATCAACGCCCTTAATCGCAACCGCCTGCGGCGCAACCGCCAGATCAAACGATAGCGGGCCAGCAAAATCAGCCGCCGGATCAGCGGTGCTGGCACGCGATGCAATTTCGGCTGCCTCGCCGCTTGATGGCATTGCCGGCAAGACTGACTCGGTGGCAGACAAAATCGCAATCCGCGGGCGCGGCTGGCCAAGGCGGCGGCTTAAATCCGCCATATGCAATGCTGCCTCTACCCGCGTTTCGATGTCTGGTGCAACATTGACCGCCGCATCACTAATCAGCAACGGGCGCCCACCTGCGGGCGGCAACATGGCAAACAAATGCACCAACCGCTTGCCGATGCGAATACCCGCAGCGCGTTTGACAATCCCGCCCATGAAAATATCTGTATGAAGCTGACCCTTGGCAAGACCAGCAACCCGGCTTTGCCCAAACAGCTGGATTGCAGCATCAATTGCGCCTGCCTCGCCTACCGCCGGAACAATTTCAACACCCGCCAGATCCCAGCCAATCGCCGCAGCATCCCTCGCAATAATATCCGGCTCACCAATCAGGATCGGCACTGCCAGCTTCGCCGCCGCCGCGGCGCGTGCGGTCTCCAAACTTGCCGCACCAATGGCCCGAACAAACCCAAACGGCTTGGGCGCAGACGAGGCCGCCAACGCCAGTAAATCTGGCGGGCACACCATATCACCACTGGCTAGAAAGCGGCTTGGCATCATGCTGGACGAATTGGCTTGGTTCGACATTCTATTCCTAATCAAGCTTGCTTGAGACACAGGCGGATGAATTGCATCAGGCGACATGGTCATCAAAAAGGGCCATAGCGCCACCGATCGGCATGCGTTGCTGCCCCGTGCCCAACAGGCATGAACAGCTTTTTCTATATGCCATATTTGCCACCGATCTTAAAGCGGCGATTGGAACCAGATCACGCTATTTCTGGTACCAGTTGCAGCAGTGGTCATGCGGGTGAACCTTGCAAAACAACGCCGTGAAAGACAACGCAGTGAAAAACAACGCGGTGAAAAAGCTGACGGATGATCATGGTTTTAATTTGCGCATACAGGCACCAAGCCGCGCGATGCCTTCGGGAATCCGCTCTGACGAGATTGCCGAATAGGACAGGCGAAAATAATTTAATGGCGAGGTGTCGCGGCCAAAAAACACATCACCCGCCTCAATTAGAACCCCGTCCTGCATGGCGCGTTCGGCCAAAATACGCGAATCAAGCCAGTCCGGCCCGCTGACCCAAAAGCTGGTGCCGCCAAAATGTGCCGCGCTGTGAGAAAACAGCCCTTCGGCATCAATGGCAGATTGCAGCACTCGTCGGCGTTCGGCCAGATGACGGCGCAGCCGCCGGATCTGTGCATCATAATGCCCCAGCGCCATAAAATAGGCCAAGGTTCGCTGGGCATGGCCCGGCGGATGCCGCAAAATCAAATGGCGAAGCGCGCGCGCTTGCTGGATCAGCCCCTCGGGTGCCACCATATAGCCAAGGCGCAGGCCGGGGAAAACTGATTTGGACAGACTGCCAACATAGATCACGCGGCCATCATTATCCTGCGCCTTTAATGCCGGCGTTGGTGATTCGAGAAAATTCATCTCAAATTCGTAATCATCTTCAATGACCAGCAAATCATGCCGCGCCGCCATATCTAGCAATTGCCGCCGACGGCTGGCCGACATCGTATGGGTTGTCGGGCATTGGTGCGATGGCGTAATGAACACCGAATCTGCCCGGCGCAAAACCTCCTCATCAAGTATCAGACCACCAGCATCAACCGGTAACGCAGTGATGGCCTTGGTACGTTGCAGCAGAATATCGCGTAAATCTGGATAGGACGGGCTTTCGATGACCACATGCTTGGACTGATCCACCAGCAATTGGGCGACAAGATATAGAGCGTTTTGCGCCCCCAAAGTCACCAGAATCTGTTCGGGACGGGCCTTGATCCCCCGCCTTGGCAGGCTTCGCGAGCAGATGTAATTGACCAGCATGGGGTCATCATGCTGGCCGAAATCACCGACCATCGTGCTGAAATTACGCATCCCCAGCGCCTGACGGGCACAGTCACGCCATTCAGAATGCGAGAATAATTCGTCATCCACCTGCCCATAGACAAAGGGATAGGCATATTCGCGCCAATTCACCGGCTTTTGCACCGGCCGGATATAGCTGCATGACTGCACCAGCTTTGCGTCCCAGTCAATTTTACCAGTACCCGCATTGGTGCCCAGATTGGTACTGGCATCAATATTTGCAAAAGGCTGATCAGCACCCGGCGTATCAACAAGCCGCGTCGTTGGCGCCTCGTCACTGACAACATAGCCCGAGCGTTCACGTGGCTGCAGATAGCCAGTATCCACAAGCGCCTGATAAGCGAGAATAACCGTGTTACGCGACACTTTTAGCTGGTGCGACAGCATACGGCTTGACGGCAATTTATCCCCGGGCAGAACCGAATGATTGAGAATCAGCTCGACAATCGACTGTCTGATCTGCGCCTGCAGGCTAATCCCCGATGACGGATCCAACGTGATAATTAGATTTTCATTCATGCGCCCAAACCCTCAACACTTCAATAACGCGGCACCCGTATAAAAAAGCCTCTGATAAGCTGGCCCTTCACAAATTGGTCGGATATTTACCACCCTATTATAACATAACTGGTACCAATCAATGCCGCAACTGGCTCCATAAACGGGACTTGCTGTTAATCAGGGCTTTTGTCACAGTGGGTTTGATTTATTCCGGCGATGTGTGGCCGCGATGCCAAACCATTGCCGGTTGATCAGCATTTTCAAATATCACCAGAAGTGATACACCGATTTATAGAGAATTTTTGGGTTGATCGCTGCGCCTGCGGCGATCACGTAAACAAGAGATCAGGGCACAAACGCCGCGTCGCATCCGATCGGCCGGTGTTCTTTAAAAGGAGCCGTACCATGTCTTATGACGTTAATTCACTCGAAGCACACTGGATGCCATTCTCGGGAAATCGCGACTTCAAGAAAGAGCCGCGCATCGTTGTTAAATCTGAAGGCATGTATATGTGGGATTACAAGGGCGGCGAGATCATCGACGGATCATCAGCGCTGTTCTGCACGCCGCTTGGCCATGGCCGCCGCGAGATCGCCGAAGCGGTTTACCAGCAAATGCTGGCAAATGATTACACGCCGCATTTCCAGCTTGGCCATCCGGGGTCCTTTGATCTTGCCGAGCGCGTTTGCCGCCTCTTGCCAGACCAGTTTAATCACGTGTTCTTCACCAATTCCGGATCAGAATCAATCGAGACCGCGATCAAGGTCGTGCTCGCCTATCAGCGCGCATCTGGTCAGGCGCAACGTAACCGGCTGATCAGTCGTGAACGCGCCTATCACGGGGTGAATATGGGCGGTGTATCGCTTGCCGGCATGGTCCGCAACCGCGAAACCTTTGGTTTGACCCTGCCGAACATCTCGTTGATCCGCCACACGTGGCAGGAGGATCAGCGCTTTTCAAAGGGACAGCCGAAAACCGGTGCCGAGCTGGCGATGGATCTCGAGCGGATCGCTGAAAATCTTGGTGGCTCAACCTTGGCTGCGGTCTTTATCGAGCCGGTTGCCGGATCAACCGGCACGCTGGTACCGCCGGTTGGCTATTTGGAAAAGATTCGCGAGATTTGTGACAAGCATGGCTTGTTGCTGATTTTTGATGAGGTGATTACCGGATTTGGCCGGATGGGCACCCCATTTGCCACGCAGAAATTTAATGTAAAGCCGGATATCATCACCATGGCAAAAGCGTTGACGAATGGCGCGATTCCAATGGGCGGCGTCGCCGTTACCGACGAGATTTACAACACCATCACCAACGCTGCGCCAGAGAATGCTATCGAATTCTTCCATGGCTATACCTATTCAGCGCATCCTGCAGCCTGTGCCGCCGGCATCGCAACGCAGAAAATCTATGAAAATGAGGGCATCTTTGAACGGGCTGCGGCGCTGGAGGATTACTTCCTTGATGCGATCTGGAGCCTGGAAGATCATCCGCTGGTTGCCGATATCCGCGGCATTGGCATGATGGCTGGTGTCGAAGTGCATTCCGACGGCGTTCCCGGACGCCGTGGCGGCCAGTTGCAAAAAGATATGTTCTGGAACGGCCTCCATGTGAAATGGACAGGTGATAACGGGATTGTTGCGCCGGCCTTTATCGCCGAGCGTAAGCATATTGACGAGATCGTTGATAAATTCCGCAAAACTTTGGACGAAACGCTCGAAGCCAGCGTTTAATGATTGCGGTCAGCGGCAGCGGCATTGCCGGACTGGCTGCCGCGCTCGCCGTCCTTCGCAATCAAAAACCGTTATTGTTTGTTGCTGGTGCAACGCCAGCAACAGACCTTCCCGGTGGGGTGCAGATTGCCCCAAACGGATGGGCGGCACTTGACCAGCTAGGAATTGGTGATGCGGCCCGCGCCCGCGCCACCGATTTGCAGGCTATCAATGTCCGCACTATGCGCTCGGCCGCAACTTTGGCCAGTCTTGATCTCGGCACTTCAGCCTATGCCAGCCTATCGCGTGCCGACCTTGCTAGCCTGTTGCAAGCAGAAATCACTGCGGCCGGCGGGGGGCAACGCATCACCGCCAATATTACCCACGCAATTCAGCGCGGGCCCGATCAGGGCAAGCGGCTGCATATGATCACCGATGATGGCCGCACATATCTGGTCGATGCGCTGATTGCCGCTGACGGGCTTCGCGGGTTTGGCCGCAATTATGTGCATGGCAATGATGATGATAATCACGCGCCTAGCCCTAGCCGCGTCGCCATGCGCGCCGTCGCCAAGGCCGCTGGCCTGCCGCGTCTTTTCGCCCAGCCGTTCTGCAATCTTTGGCTTGGAAATGGTGCCCATTTCGTGCATTACCCGCTGCATGGCGGCACTGATGTGAATATGGTGCTGACGCTGGATGCGGCCAAGGCCGGCGATGAATGGCAGGATCGCTATTTCGGGCAGAATGAAATTCTGTCACCGCTCTGCGGGAACACCGATATTAAATGGGCAAAAACGCCTCTACCGCTGTATCCTTATCATGATTGCTGGCGGCGTGGACGCGTGATCCTTGCAGGTGATGCGGCGCATCCAATTCCCCCCAACCTTGCCCAAGGCGCCGGACAAAGCCTAGTTGATGCTGCTAGCCTTTTACAGTGGCTGGCCAATGATCATCTTGATCATGCGTTATCTGGCTATGCGCGTGAACGATCCGCGGCAGTTGGCGTGATTTTCAAGAAGGCGTCAGTCAGCAGTAAAATCATGGCGCTTGATGGTGGTGCGGCGGCAGCGCGCAGCACCGTCATTGGCCTTGGGGGGGCGCCGATGCTAAACGCGTGGCTGGCAGAGGTATGGGCGGCTGCCTAAATAACACCGCCCGATTTCAAAATTCCACTAGGTCTCATAATATCGGCGCATAATACGGGGCTCGCTGGCTTTCCTAGCCCTTACCGCGCCATGGTATCAGCCGTGAAATCACCCAGCGCATCATCAGGTCAAAAGCCAAACCAAGGCTGCCCATGATCAAGATTGTCACCCAGATCAGCTCATAATCTGAAACGGTTCGCGCAACATTCTCGATAAAGCCAACGCCGGTTGTGCCAGCCAACATTTCCGCCGCCACAAGCGTCCCCCAGCACACACCAATTGAAATGCGGATACCGGTCATAATTTCGGGCAACGCGTTCGGCAAAATCACATAACGCAGGATTTGACGATCACTGGCACCAAGCGAATGTGACGCCCGGATTTTGGATAATTGCGCCCCCGATGCACCCGTTCGCGCCGAGATCACCATAATGGCGAAGGCCACCATAAATAACAGGAAGATTTTGCCATCATCCTGAATGCCGAAAATTGTCAGGATTAACGGCGCCCATGCCAGCGGTGGTACCGGTCGATAAAGCTCGATCATCGGGTCGAAGAAGGATTTGCAAAAACGCGATACGCCCATATAGATGCCAAGCGGCACGCCAAGCAAAATACCAAAGAACATTGCCACGAGGACGCGGAACAACGAGTCCCAGATATGACCATCTAGCATCGGTACCGCGCCAAGATAGACATCGCCCTGCGCCAGCCCAAGCATCCAATCTTTATAATTTGCCTCGAACTCGCCCTTATCATTCAGCTGGCCATAATCACCCGGCAGTAAATCAATCAGGCTGTCGGGTATCAGGAATGACACAACATCGGAAACTGGCAGCCACTTCCACCATAGCAGCGTTGTGCCCTTATAGCCGCCGCCGTTTTCAACATCCGGATTGGCCAGCCCAAAGAACGTCGCCACAACATCGGTTGGCTTTGGCAGCCAGCGACCAGGGCCCTGCTCGGTACATTGCGTGCGGGATTTTACAATATCGCCGCCCGGAAAAAACAGCGCCTCGACATAACCAAGGCCGCCCTTGGCCTTTTCGGCCTGATCGAGCATTGCCTCGACGGCAATTTGCATATCAGCCATCACGGTGGCCGGGAAAATTGTACCATCGTCAATCCGCTTGAAAATACGGTCAACCGACTTCATGTAATCAGCGCGATCCTTGACAATCTGCGGATCAGACTCGTTCGGTGATGGCGATTTTTTCAGCGACACAATCATTGCTTTAGTTTCGGCGATCAGATCTTTTGCCGTCGGCGACAGATTGCGGATTTTTAGGAAATCCTTTGATAAAGCAGCGGCTTCAAGCGCCAGCGCATCAAACATTGCGCCTCTGGCCGAAATTGGCAACATTGGAATTTCGGGTTCGGCAATGCCCCATGATGGCTGTGCAAGCGCGGCCGGATCAGGGCTCCAATTTTGCCGCGGATTGGCCAATTCAATGGTGATTGCCGCATAACCGGATTTGATCTTTTCAAGTTCTGCGATGGTTGCTGCATCCACAAAATCTGGCGTCGCCATGATGCTGATCAATTGCTGAGTGTTCTGCATAACGCCTGTCACCAGCGCCGCATCGGCAGGCGAAAAAGCATCGACCGGCAATCGGTCTCGCAGGTCTTGCAGCTGTCGAGAATTTCGCACTAGCAAGGTTTTTGATTTGGAATAGCGGGACTCGATCGCCAGCGATGATGTTACCGGAGATACCGCCTCATGCAGCTTGGCGACCTGACATAATTCATTTGCTGCCTGTGGAAAAAAGGCGCGCGCCGATCCCCACGAAAAATAGAACCAGACAAGCAGTAAGGTCGACACACCGCACACGGCCCAGAACCAGCCGCCAACGGTGCGTTCGGGATCACCAAAAACCTGATCCTTTTCGCGCAGGCGGGTTTGTTTAATCCCATAGAAGATTGAGGCAAAAAAACTGCCAACAAGAAGCAGGATAATGATCGCCGCCACAACAGCGCGATTATCTGAAAGCCACTCAAGCACCGCCCATAATCTCCTCTTCCATATTCCAGATCATGGTTAAGATTTCTTCGCGAACAGAAGAGAATTCTGGCTCTAGCTTGATGTCGCGCAATGATCGTTTCAGTCCCCATTCGGCAAATGGCAACTGATATTCCTTGTGAATTCGTCCCGGGCGCGGTGCCATGACAAACAGGCGCTCACCCAACAGCAACGCTTCTTCAACCGAATGCGTGATGATGATGATGGTCTTGCCCGTCTTTTTCCACAGCTCCAGAACCAGTGATTGCATCTTTTCCCGCGTCAACGCATCAAGGGCGCCCAGCGGTTCATCCATTAAAATCACATCCGGGTCGTTGATCAGGCAGCGCGCCAAGGCAACACGTTGCTGCATCCCGCCCGACAATTGATAAGTCGGGGTATCGGCAAAACCCTGCAAGCCGACCGTTGCCAGCCATTTTTCCACTTGATCACGCGATTCTATCGCGCTGACACCCTGCATTCGCAGCCCGAAATCAACATTTTTAGCGACTGTCAGCCATTCAAACAGAGCGCCTTGTTGAAACACCATACCTCGGTCAGCACCGGGCCCTTCAATAAGGCGGTCACCAACATTAATCTGGCCACTGGTCGGGGTAATAAATCCTGCAATCATGTTCAGCAAGGTCGTCTTGCCACAGCCGGACGGGCCAAGAACACTCAGCAGTTCACCCTTTTTCAGGGTAAAATTGATATCTTTTAATGCCTCTACCTTGGCCCCTGTTTGCTGGTTGGCAAAGGTCATGCATAAATCTTTACAGGTGAGATCGGCCAATCGCGACGCCCCTCGTCAAATAAGAAAAACAAGGCTCAATTGAGCCTTGTTTTCCATGTTGATATTAAACGCAATTAGTCAAGATATTCGCCAGTGATGACTTTGGCGATCTTTTGATCAACATTCCACGCACCAGGCTTTTTGAACACAAGGCCGAGTGATTCAGCTGCAGCAACAGCCACACCATTGGGGCCAAAGAACTGCTCTTTCTGTTCGGCTGCTGTTGGGAAGATAAAGCCTGCCATTTGGTTCTTGGTCGTCGAAACGGACATACCTGCGTCAGCTGCCACTTTACTCAACTGGGCATCGCTGGCTGTCCAATTTGCATTGGCTTCGTGCGTTACCTCTAAGAAAGTGCGCAGCAGGCCAGGGTTCTCAGTCGCAAATTTTTCAGTCACTGAAACGACGTCAAATGAGCCAATACCAGCATCGCGCTTTTGCTGTGATGACATGATCGGCGTACCAACCTCACCCGCTTTCTTCGCTGAGTCACCGCCAAAGATGCACGCCATGTCGACTGAGCCTTCGGCCAATGATACAGCACCATCGGCTGGCGCCTGATCAACAATCTTCATGGTTGATGTATCAACATTGAGTGCCTGCATGTATTTGCGGAAAGCAAAATCGGCCATGGTGTTCAACGGCACCGCAACTGTCTTACCCTCAAGCTCAGATGCATTTGATGAATTGATGCCGAGGCCATTTTTCACAAAACAGTCATTAGCTTCATAAATGACCGCAACTGATACCATTTTGATCGGCGCGCCCTGCTGGATTGCTGTCACGAACGGCGCAAGGCCCTGTGAATAGGCAATATCAATATCGCCAGCCAGCATCGCTTCAGTCATTTGAACGCCAGTTGAAAAGTTAGTCCATTTAACGTCAACACCCATGGCATCGTCATAGGTTTTATCAACTTTTGCGATTTGATTAGGTGTGGCCCACTCAAGGAAAAACGCAACATTCACGCTATCAGCAGCCTGTGCAACTGCTGCACCACCCATCATTACTGCTGCAACACCAGCAGAAATAACATTTTTCTTCAGATTTCTCATTTTTATCTCCCTATTGATTGGCAGATGCTTAACCCAGTTGTTTTACAATTTACAATAGTAGTTCCAACAGACATCTTCCGAAAACGCTAACACGATTGACAAATGCCTCAATAAAAAAAATTGCTCAAGTGAAAATCTTTATCTCATATTCATATTGGTTTGTGGCGCACAGAATGGTAATTTGCGCGCACAATTTCGAACACCAGTGAAATCTAGCCACCGGCAGAGCCCAGCAGTCTCTAAAATTACCCAGTAGTTTATAAAATTCGGTAGTTTCTAAAATTCAGTAGTTTCTATAATTCAGCGATCTATAACCCAAAGACGAATTATGACCTCTTTTAGCACTGAAATGAACGCGATGCTTGACCGCCTTGGCGCTAATCAGGGCGGTTTCGTCATCGCCGCCATGTATAAATTCGTCACGCTTGATGATGTCGAGACGCTACGCCAGAGCTTGCAACAGCTTTGCGAGGATAATCAGGTTCTTGGCACAATTCTTCTGGCGGGCGAAGGTATTAATGGCACCATCGCAGCACCGCGCAACGGTATGGCGGAATGCCTGAACTGGCTTGAGGCCGATGGCCGGTTCGACAATCTTTCGTTGAAATTCTCATTCAGCCCTAACCAGCCTTTTCTGCGGATGAAGGTGCGGCCAAAACGTGAAATTGTCACGATGGGCTGTCCAGAGATTAATCCGGCCAAGCGCACCGGCACCTATGTTGAACCAAAAGATTGGAATGATCTGCTTGGCGATCCGGACGTGCTTGTTGTCGATACACGCAACCGTTATGAAACAGCGATCGGTATGTTTGATGGGGCGGTTGACCCGCTGACCACAAACTTTCGCGAATTTCCCGAGTGGGCGCAGGCGCTGGCAAATCAGCCAGCCGATCGCCGCCCAAAGAAAATTGCGATGTATTGCACTGGCGGTATCCGCTGCGAAAAAGCCAGTGCTTTGATGCAGGATGTAGGCTTTGACGAGGTCTATCACCTGAAAGGCGGCATCCTGAAATATCTTGAAGATGTGCCAGCAAGCGACAGCAAATGGCAGGGCGAATGTTTCGTCTTTGATGGCCGTGTCGCCGTTGACCATGATCTGCAACCGGGCAGCTATCATATGTGCCATGCCTGCCGTATGCCATTATCAGCTGATGATCTTCGGCATCCTGATTTCAAAGACGGTATCAGTTGCCCACATTGCAAACCCGATCTTGATCCGGCGCGGGCGGCACGTTTTGCCGAGCGTCAAAAGCAGATGCGGCTTGCGGCTGAACGTGGTGAGACACATCTCGGCACTAACCCGCGACAAAAGAAAAACCCGCCGAAACCGCCCGAAACCCGCTAGCTGCCGCGACGGTGCGGTGCAAGATAATCAATTAGTGGCCCCTTTGGCACGATGCCTGACGGGTTCAAGTTGCGATGGCTTGCATAATAATGTGTCTTGATATGCGGCATCACCACGGTGCCGGCAATGCCGGGCATCTGGTAAAGTTCGCGCAAATACCCCGACAAAGCCGGATAATCGGCAATGCGGCGCAGATTGCATTTAAAATGTCCCACATAAACCGGATCAAAGCGCACCAGCGTCGTAAAAAGCCGCCAATCCGCCTCGCAAAGCGTATCGCCAAGCAGATAACGGTTAACCTGCAATCGTGCCTCAATACGGTCAAGCGCAGCAAAAAGATCAGTCACCGCCTCATCATAAGCCTCGTTGCGGCTGGCAAAACCAGCGCGGTAAACGCCGTTATTGATGTTGTGATAAACATCATCATTCACCGCCTCAATGGCCCCACGCATGGCAAGCGGCCAGAAATCCAGTCGGTTACCAGTTACCGCGTCAAAGGCGGAATTGAACATCCGGATAATTTCCGATGATTCGTTCGAGACGATCGCCTCAGTCTGTTTATCCCATAAAACCGGCACAGTGACACGTCCGGTCATATCCGGTTTCGATTTTTGGTAAATCTGGTAGAGGAAATCCTTGCCATAGAGCGCATCACCAGTGGCATATTCATCGCGCTCAAAGCTCCAGCCGTGATCCAGCATCAGCGGATGCACAACCGAGACTGAAATATGATCATCAAGCCCCTTTAAATAGCGGAAAATCATCACGCGGTGCGCCCAAGGACAGGCGTGCGACACATATAGGTGATAGCGCCCAGACTCGGCTCTAAAACCGCCTATGCCACTAGGGCCAGCGGCGCCATCAACAGTGACCCAATTGCGAAAACCAGCGTCCTCGCGGACAAATTTCCCATCGGTTTTTTCGGTATCATACCATTTCGTCGACCAGCGTCCGTCGATCAGCAATCCCATATGGATTCTCCCTAGTCGAAACCAGTTTCAACGCCCTCTCCGGACGGCAATCATTGATCGTCAGATCCTAGCGTGCGGCAGCGCGGATCGCGGTAATGTTATCGGCATATGAATTGCCTTTGAACACGGCCGACCCTGCAACAAGCGCCCGCGCCCCAGCGGCAAAAACCTTGCCAGCGTTATCGGCCGTTATCCCGCCATCAACCTCGATGATAATAGGGCGATCACCGATCATCGCCTTAACCGCCGCGATCTTATCAAGCATCGCAGCAATAAAACTCTGCCCGCCAAACCCCGGATTGACTGTCATCACAAGGATCAGGTCAAGCCGGTCAAGAACGTGCTGTAACCCCTGAATTGGCGTATGCGGGTTTACCGCAACACCGGCTCTGCAGCCAAGCTCGCGGATCTGGCTTAGCGTCCGGTCAAGGTGCTGGCAGGCCTCGGCATGAACGGTAATAATATCAGACCCAGCCGCGGCATAGTCAGCCAGCAATGCATCGGGATTTGACACCATCAAATGTGTATCGAAAGTTTTTTGACTATGCGGGCGCAGCGCCTTAATCAAGGGCGGGCCAAAGGTCAGGTTTGGAACAAAATGTCCATCCATCACATCAAGGTGAATCCAATCAGCACCAGCTTTATCAACATCCTTGACCTCATCCCCGATACGGCTGAAATCAGCAGCCAAAATCGACGGAGCAATTATCAGGGTATCAGTCATTTTATTAAGTCCTAATTAAGCTGATCTGATTTTGGGATGCGCGGCGCCTCACCATTGCGTTTGGCTTTTCTAATGATAATAAGACCAAATTACAAGCGATTCACCACTGCCGGCGTGTGCAGCCGAAATGCCGTAACGCATCTGCCCGCACCCGTGCCGACAATAGAGGCGGCAAATTGAGCTGCAAGATAGACCGCACAACGGGCACGACAGCACGCATCAAGGACTGCGTAAAAATGTAGCTGATAAACCGATGACAAACCGATTCAAAATAGAGTAACTTGTCTCGCTGTTTCAAATTATTGCCGTAAAAATTGAGGACAACCAACATGAGTTCATCAAAGCCACAATTTCAGTGGGACGATCCTTTTTTCCTAGATGCTCAGCTCAATGACGAAGAACGCATGGTGCGTGATGCCGCCAAGGCCTTTGCCGATGACATTCTGATGCCGCGGGTCATTGGTGATTTCCGTGACGAGGCGTTTGATCCGGCTTTGTTGAAAGAGATGGGTGCGCTTGGCCTGCTTGGCCCAACAATCCCAGAAGAATTTGGCGGTGCTGGCGTCAATCATGTGGCCTATGGGCTTGCTGCCCGTGAAATCGAACGGGTGGATTCGGGCTATCGTTCGGCCATGTCGGTGCAGTCATCTTTGGTCATGCATCCGATCTATAGCTTTGGCAGTGATGAGCAAAAGCACAAATTCCTGCCCCAGCTGGCAACGGGCGAGCTGGTTGGCTGTTTTGGCCTGACCGAGCCTGATTTCGGGTCTGATCCGGGCGGCATGGCAACCAAGGCTGTCAAGACTGATGGCGGCTATCATTTATCCGGGTCAAAGACTTGGATTTCAAATGCGCCCTATGCCGATATTGCCATTATCTGGGCAAAGCTGGACGGTGTGATTCGCGGCTTTATCGTCGAGCGTAAGACTGCCGGCAGTGGCTTTAGCACACCCAAGATCGAGGGCAAACTGTCACTTCGTGCGTCGGTTACTGGCTCGATCCAGATGGATAATGCTTTTGTTTCGGAAGATAATATTTTGCCGAATGTCAGCGGCTTGAAAGGCCCGTTTTCGTGCCTTAATAAAGCCCGCTATGGCATTGCATGGGGTGTGATGGGTGCATCTGAGTTTTGCTGGCACGCTGCCCGTCAATATACGCTTGATCGCAAGCAGTTTAACCGCCCGCTTGCCGCAAACCAGCTGATCCAGTTAAAGCTTGCTGATATGCAGACCGAGATTACCCTTGGTTTGCAGGCTGCACTTCGGGTTGGCCGCTTGCTTGACGAGCATAACTGCGCACCGGAAAATATTTCGCTTATCAAACGCAATAACTGCGGCAAGGCGCTTACCATCGCCCGCACTTCGCGTGATATGCATGGCGGCAACGGCATCGCCGAGGAATATCACATCATGCGGCATATGATTAATCTGGAAACGGTCAACACCTATGAAGGCACGCATGATGTTCATGCGCTGATTCTGGGGCGGGCGCAAACCGGACTTCAGGCCTTCACCGGCGCCTAGGCCGCATGGCCCGTCGCGGGGGCGCGGTCAAACCGCCCGTGATGGGGCACTATTAATATTAAGAACCGGCAAGACCATTTACCGCGTCTAGCCGGTTTTTTTGCGCCACCACGCCAACAGATAGGCCGGATCAATAATCACCGCACCAACCCCAAAAATCACCACCAAGCCGCCAGCCAGAACGGTTGGGTCGGGCGCCTCGCCAAGCATTGTTACCGCCCCGAAAATCGCCGCAACCGGCAGCAGCAGCAAAACCGGCATAACCATGGGCACCGGATAACGCCCCAGCACATAATACCATGCCGAATAGCCAATCGCCGTCATCACCACACCCAGATAAATCACCGTCATCCATGCCTCTGTTGGCGCGGCGCTTAGGGCTGGCAATGGGTCACCATCAATCAGCAATGAGGCCAGCAACATTTGCGGCCCCGCCATGACACCAATCCATGCGGTTAGCTGGACCCCGCTTAATGCCCCGTCAATCCGGCGGATCAAGACCTGACCAAACGCCCAGACAAGCGCCCCTGACAGTACCAGCATGATGCCAATCCATTGCCCTTCCAGTGCCGGTGCGCCAAGGATTACAACAACACCGCCCAAACCGGCAACAATACCCAAGATCTGACGCAGGCTTGGCCGCTCGCCAAGCAGAATTGCGGCGATAATGACGCCAAAAATTACCTCGCTTTGAACCAGCAGCACTGCCGGCGTCGCCGCCATCCGCGCCAATCCGGAAAATGTCAGCCCGTATTGCAAGGTCGCCGCAATGAACGAAATCCAGCATAGCGTCCATAAATGGCCGCGCGGAATCGGCACAAACCAGACCAGCAACAACGCCGCCAAAACAAAGCGCATCCCCATCAAAAGCAATGGCGGAAAATGCCCAAGTCCAGCCTTGGCGAACGCAAAGCCGAACCCCCATGTCAGCGGCACAATTAATGCGATCAGGATATGGCGGAATTGCATGATTTTATCCAGCGACGAGGTTTGCGGTTTTCATATGCGTCAAAAGCCGATCAAGAAACCCCAGCCCTTCAGCCAATGCGGCAATTTCGATATATTCATCGGGCTGATGCATCTGTGCCATACCGCCCGGGCCAAACACGATCGTCTCGATGCCTGCCGCCTGAAAATGCCCGCCATCGGTGCCAAACGACACAACATCCGGGCGCTCGTTTGTCCACAGGCGCGACACCAGATTGGCAGCTGGTGACTGCGGCCGCGCCTGCAATCCCGGACACCATGACTCGACAATCAAATCAATTCCGGCACCGGCATGGATGGCTTGCATCTCCGGAACGAGTTCGTGATCGATATAGCGCTGGATCTCGGCCAAAATTTCATAAGGATCATCTTCGGGCAAGGGCCGTATTTCCCACAAGAAACGGCAATGATCGGCGATAATATTGCGCGCTTCACCGCCGTCAATCCGGCCAACCGAAATGGTGGTATAGGGCGGTGAGAACGGCGTGTCATGGCGCGGATGCGCCGCCAAATATCGCGCCTTTTCCTCGAGATGGCTGATCAGGCGCGCCGCATAATAAAGCGTATTCACCGTGCCGCGTGGATCGGACGCATGACCGGCGGTTCCGCGCAATTCGGCAATCATTTCCAGCCCGCCCTTATGGCCAACAAAAGGCTTCATTCCCGTTGGCTCGCCGATGACCGCAATCGCTGGTCGCACCCCAAGCCGGCTCAGCAATGCCGGCATTTGGGCAGCACCGAAACTGCCCACCTCCTCATCAAAGGTGAAGGCGAAATGCACCGGTATGGCAAGATCACTGGCAGCGGCCTGAAAATCGGGCACCATCGCCAGCGCGAGCGCCAAAAACCCTTTCATATCGACCGCACCGCGCCCGTAAAGCCGCCCGTCTTGTTTGTGCAAAACAAACGGATCACGCGACCAGCCGGCCGGATTTGCGGGCACGACATCCAGATGCCCCGATAGCAGAATACCGCCCTCAATTTCTGGGCCAATGCTGGCAAAAAGGTTGAACCTCTTGCCATCCTCATGCGGATCAAGGTGAACGCTGACACCATGCCCCTCAAGATAGGTTTTTATATAGCCAACGATATCATCATTTGGCTGGCCGCTGATCGACGCAAAGCCAACCAGATCAGCCAATAGCGCCTCAACAGCGCCAAGCCGGTCGATCACGATTGCACCAGATGGACGTGCTGCGGAAAATTAGCCAGCCGGTCACAATTACTGCGTGTCACGTGCAGGGTCTCGCTAAGCTCCATGCCCCAGCCATCCATCCACATCCCAAGGATGATATGCACAACCGCATTTTCCGGCACCGGCACCGCCTCGCCCGGACGAAAACTAAGCGTATGCTCGCCCCAATCTGGTGCATAGGCGGCACCGATGGAATAGCCAATGCGGCTTTTCTTTTCGAGCCCATAACGATCCAGTACCTTTTGCCATGCAGCGTGAACGTCACCAGCAAGCACATCCGCCCGTAACGCATCCATCACCGCGTTCATTCCTTCTTCAACCGCCTTGGCGGTATCGACAAGCAGTTGTGACGGCTTGCCAAGATGCACCGTTCGCGCCAGCCCGACATTATAGCGTTTGCGGCAACCACCCAGCTCAAATGCAACTGTTTGACCAGCCTCAAGCGGCGTATCATTCCACATGGGATGCGCGGTCGACGCGGCCTCACCCGCCAAAATCAACGGATGGATCGCGGTCTGGTCACCGCCAAATTCGGGTGTACCGCGAATTTGTGCCGCAACCACATCAGCCATCAAATCGCATTGCCGCACACCGGGTCTGGCCCCGTCCCATGCCGTCTGCATGGCAATCTCGGCGATCCTTGCAGCCTCACGCATTGTCGCTATTTCGGCTTCGCTTTTGACCAGCCGCACCCAGTTGACCAGCAGGTCAGCATCAACCCAGTCCACCTTTGGCAGACCATCGCGCAAATATTCCAGCGCTCGCGGTGACAAATAATAAACGTCACTCTCATAGCCAATCTTTGCCGCATCGAAACCGGCATCTGCTAGCCACCCAGCCAGAAATGCCGCCGGATGCGTATCGGCACGCTGGACCAGCGTTTCGGGGTAGGGAATGATTTGTTCAGGCGTCAGATAGGTGGTAAAGCGCGCCGCTCCTGCATCCATATCACGGCCAAGCCAGAACGGGCCTCGATCAAGATCGACAAGCATCATTTGCGGTGTATAGAACGACCACGCATCATAGCCACATAGCCAATTGATATTCGATGGATCGCCAAGGATCAGCGCATCAAGGCCGCGCGCGCGCATCACCTCACGCACCCGCCGCAAACGCTGATCATATTCCGCTTTTAAAAACGCCGGTGCCATACTGTCTCCTGTGCTCCAGTGCTCATGTGCCCCTTCATGCGCTCATGTGGCTAGCTTCGATATACCACTCCCGGGCATATACATAACATTTCGTAAAGCAGGTTCGCCGCCAAAAGCGCGGTGTTACCATCCTTGTCATAGGGCGGCGACACCTCAACAAGATCACCACCAACCAGATTAAGCCCCCGACAGCCACGAATAATTTCCAGCGCCTGCACCGTTGTCAGCCCGCCAAATTCAGGCGTTCCAGTTCCGGGTGCATAGGCTGGATCGAGGGCATCAATATCAAAGCTAAGATAGGTTGGCTGCGCCCCAAGCCGGTCTTTGACATCCTGCATCAACGGGCTTGCCGATTTATGCCACAGCTCTTCGGCTTGAATAACGGTAAAGCCCTGATCGCGCGACCAGTCAAAATCCTCAGCCGCATAGCCGGTACCGCGAAGCCCGATCTGAAAACTGCGTGCAGTATCAATCAAATTTTCTTCGACCGCACGGCGAAATGGCGTGCCGTGGGCAATCGCCTCGCCAAACATATGCTCATTAACATCGGCATGGGCGTCGATATGCAGCAGGGCAACCGGCCCGTGCTTTTTTGCCATTGCCCGCAAAATCGGCAATGTCAGCGTATGATCGCCGCCCATTGTCAGCGGGATAACATCATGCAGCAGCATCGCATCGAAATAGGCTTCGATGCGGCGAACCGAGTCTTTCAGATCAAAAATATTAATGGGCACATCACCAAGATCAGCAACCATTAAACTGTCGAACGGCGCGGCACGGCTAGCCATATTATAGGGGCGAAGCAAAACCGATTCGGCCCGTATCTGTTTTGGCCCAAAGCGTGTTCCCGACCGGTTTGACGTGCCAATATCCATCGGTATGCCAACAAAACAAACATCCAGACCAGCCGCATTTTCAGCAGCAGGCAATCGCATCATTGTGCCAGGGCCGGCAAAGCGCGGCATTTCATTGCCGCCAAGGGGCTGGTTTTTTGCCATCAATAAATCACCACCGAACGGATAGACTCGCCCTTATGCATCAGATCAAAGCCCTTGTTAATTTCATCAAGCGACAATTTATGGGTGATCATCATATCAATATCAATTTTGCCATCCATGTACCAATCGACAATTTTTGGAACATCCGTGCGGCCACGTGCCCCGCCAAAAGCCGTCCCCCGCCAACTGCGCCCAGTCACCAGCTGGAACGGACGCGTGCTAATTTCCTGACCTGCGCCAGCAACGCCAATGATAATCGACTCGCCCCAACCCTTATGCGCACATTCCAGCGCCTGACGCATTACCTCGACATTGCCGATACATTCAAACGAATAATCAGCCCCGCCACCGGTCAATTCGACAAGATGGCCGACAAGGTCGCCTTTGATCTGGCCGGGATTGACAAAATGCGTCATGCCAAATTTTTCGCCCCACGCCTTTTTGCCGTCATTCATATCAACGCCAACGATCATCCGCGCGCCAATCATGCGCAGACCCTGAATCACATTCAGCCCGATACCGCCAAGCCCGAACACAACGGCAACACAGCCCGGCTCGGCCTTGGCGGTGTTGATCACCGCGCCAATGCCGGTTGTGACACCGCAGCCGATATAGCAAATCTTGTCAAACGGCGCCGCCGGATTTACTTTGGCCAGCGCAATTTCCGGCAGAACGGTAAAATTGGAAAAGGTTGATGTGCCCATATAATGCAGGATCGGCTTGCCCTTGATGGAAAACCGGCTCGTGCCATCGGGCATCAGGCCCTGACCTTGGGTGGTGCGGATCGCCTGACAAAGGTTTGTTTTCGGATGCAGACAATACTCACATTCACGGCATTCCGGCGTATATAGCGGGATCACATGATCGCCCACCGAAACGCTGGTAACGCCCGCCCCGATCTCGCGGACGATACCGGCACCTTCATGGCCCAGAATTGCCGGAAACAGGCCTTCTGGATCAGCCCCGGATCGGGTGAATTCATCCGTATGACAAATGCCGGTTGCCATGATCTCGACAAGCACTTCGCCAGCGCGCGGCCCGTCAAGATCGACCTCCATAATTTCCAACGGCTTGCCCGCGGCAAGCGCAACTGCTGCACGTGTCTTCATAATAGCCCCCTCGCCAGTTCACCCCTGACCGGTCTGATTTCACCTCTTGCTTGCCAAAACGATGGCATAATAAACTTGCCAAGTTCAAGTCTGATTAACACCAGCCCAACATTGGAAAAAACCGCGTGATTTTTCACCGCAACAAAGACATAATTTGCCATGACCTATTTATTAAAAGACCTAGCCGCCCAGCTTGCAACCGGATCAATTCGCGCCCGTGCGCTGGTCGAAGACTGCCTTGCCGCCATCGACCAGCCTGATGGCGAGGGTGCCAGCAGCTTTATCGAAACCTACCATGACCGCGCCCGTAATGAGGCCGATGCGGTCGACCATGCGCGAAAACAAGGCTGGAGCCTGCCTGTATTTGCCGGCATTCCGCTATCGGTCAAGGATCTGTTTGATGAAGCTGGCATCGTCACCAGATCAGGCTCAAAGGTGCTAAAAGACGCCGCACCTGCTAGCAGTGATGCAACGGTTCTGGCGCGTTTAAAGGCGGCCGGCTTTATTGTCATTGGCCGCACCAATATGACCGAGTTTGCCTTTTCCGGCCTTGGCACAAATGCGCATTATGGTGACCCACGTTGCCCGTTTGAACGCGACACTAAAAACCGATCAAATGGGCGGGTTGCCGGCGGATCATCGTCGGGCAGCGCGGTCTCGATTAGTGATGGCATGGCACCAGCAACGATCGGATCGGACACTGGCGGATCGACCCGAGCGCCCGCCGCCTTTTGCGGCATTGTTGGCCTAAAGCCCACCACAACCCGTATGCCGTCACACGGTGTTTTTCCGCTATCACGCTTATTTGATGCCGCTGGGCCGATGGCAAATAGCGTATCTTGTTGCGCCATTCTTGACAGTTTGATGGCAGGTGGCACTGGCGAGGAAGACGCCCCTTTTGCCGTAAAGGGTTTGCGACTTGCCTTGCCAAAAGGCTATCTGTTTGAAGACCTCGATCCCCATGTTGCCAAGAGCTTTGCTGCCGCCATTGACCGGCTGTCTGCGGCGGGGGCAAATATTGTCGATATATCGCTTGCCGAGATCGAGGCCATGCGGCCAAGCAATAATACCAAAAGCATTGTTGCCGCCGAGGCATATCAGATACATAAAGCCCGCCTTGAGGCAGGAATGGGTAAAGATTACGATCCGTTTATCGCCTTTCGCCTAGACGGCGGCAAAAACATCCTAGCAAGCGAATATATCGACATGATCGAAACGCGCAAAGCTGTTTGGCAGTCAGTTCAGACAGCCGTTCGTGGCTATGATGCGTTGGTGCTACCAACCTCACCAATCCTGCCACCGGCTTTATCCAGCCTTCCCGATATCGAGTCGAAAATTACCCAAAGCGCCCGATGCCTTCGCAATACGGCAATATCCAACTATCTTGACCGTCCAACGATCACCATCCCCTGTCATGCGGCGGGTAGTGGACCTGTCGGGCTGTCACTGATCGGATCACGCCACCATGACCGCAGATTACTCGCGATAGCCGCCGCAGTTGAGGCAATCATCCGCGGATAGATTTCCCGGTGCATCCTATCTGGGCATCCTATCTGGGCGTCCTATCTGGGCGCATTATTTGGGCAGGGTCAGGCCAATCGGGGGCGGCGCAGAATAAAGCGCACCCCATTGCCGATCTGGCGCGGGACAGTTTCGCCAAGAACCAGCATTGACGGCGTCGCCACCAACGTCAGGACAGTGGCAAAGGTCAGACCACCTGCAATGGTACTAGACAGCTGTGTCCACCATTGTGACGACGGCGCGCCAACCAGAATTTCACGATCAACCAGAATAATCGTCATCTCAAACACCATCGGGATCAGCCCAAGAATGGTCGTTACCGCGGTCAGGATTACCGGCCGAAAGCGAACCAGTCCAGACCGGAACGCCGCTTCGGTCGCGCTATAGCCGCGGCTTCGATATTCGTTAAACGTGTCGATCAGCACGATATTATTATTCACCACAATACCGGCAAGCGCGATCACGCCTAGCCCCGACATAACAATGCCAAACGGACGGCTGGTGACCCACAGTCCCAAAAACACACCACCAGTCGACAGGATAATGGCCGACATCGTTACAATCGCCTGCCAGCCAGAATTGAACTGGACCATTAACACGATCACCATCAGCAGCATCGAAATGCCAAATGCCGTACCAAGAAAGCTCTGGGTTTCGGCAATATCCTCGTCCTCACCGCCAAATTGCACATCAACCGCACCCTTTACCGGGGTTTCGGCCAGTGACTGGCGCAGCTTATTGATCAGATCAACCGGCAGCAATCCGCTTTCGACACTGGCATTAATATACATATAGCGCTGGCCGTCCTTGCGCTCGATATCACCGCCTTTAACCCGTGGCTCAAGACTGGCGAAAACTGACAAGGGCACATATGAGCCGTCAACCGTTGGAACGCGTAATTCCTTTAGCCGGTCAAGATTGCGCTGATCACCCATAAAGCGCATCACCACATCCAGTTCATCTTCGGAATCATCTGGCCGGTAATCAGAAATGCGCATACCGCGGGTCAGCATCTTGATCATCATGCCAAGACCCGAGATCGACACACCATGACGGCTGGCCGCATCGCGGTCGGTTACAAGCGACCATTCGGTACCCGGCAAGGGGCGGCTGTCAGTCACATCAACAAAACCGCCAATTTTATTCATCCGGTCAATGATATCATTCGTTGCCGCGCCGATCTCGGCAAGCGAGTTTCCGACAATATCAATGCGGATGGGCTGCGCTGATCCCGGGCCTTGCTGCTGTTTCTGGATGCTGAATTCAGCCCCGGCAAGCGGCGCAACACGGGCCCGCATTCCGTCAATCAAGACCGACGCCTTATCGCGTTCCTGCCAATCGGCAAAGACAGTGCGGATGGTACCAACAGAATCGCGCGGGGCCTGATTTCCCGCCCCACCTGAACGAAAAGATTTGCCGTAGAAATCGCGAATCCCCGGCTGGGTTAAAATGCTGTCTTCGGTAGCTTTGACCAGAAGATCACGTTCCTTGGCCGACAGATCGCCGCGCGCCAGCACCTGAACCTGCGCCTGATCTGGTTCGATATCGGGGAAAAAGGAAACACCAAGACCGGCGGAAACATATCCGGTAAATGACACCACCATAAAGGTGATAACACTGGTCATCACAATGAATGGTCGGCGCACCGCAAATTTCAGAATCGAGCGATAAAAACGCGGCGCCGTTGCCGAAATTGTTGCGGTATCAACCCGCCTTTTGCCAATGAACCCGCCAAGCACCGGAATGAAAATCAAGGCCATCATCAGTGACGCGGTCAAAACAGCAATCACCGTCATCGGCAGATATTGCATAAATTGCCCAACGATGCCCGGCCAGAATAACAGCGGCATAAACACCATCAACGTGGTGATAGTTGACGAAATAATCGGCCATGCCATGCGCTGGGCACCAATCTTATAGGCCTCGCGCCGATCCTTGCCCATGGCGATTTGGCGGTCGGCATATTCGGTCGTGACGATCACCCCGTCAACCAGCATCCCCGCCACCAATATCAGCGAAAACAGCACAACGATATTCATCGTAATGCCAAGCGCGTTCAGCGCGGTAATGCCAACAAAGAACGACCCCGGGATCGCCAGTCCCACAAGCGTCGCATTGCGCAGCCCAAGCATCGCCAGAACAACGACCATAACAATGATCACCGCCGCACCAACATTATTGCCAAGATCGCGTAACATATTGCGTACCTGCTTTGAGTCATCAAACAGATAGCTGACCTTTACCTCGGCACCGATTTGCGGGGCAGCTGCATCAATAATTGCGCGCGCTGCCTCAACCACTTCGATCACGTTCGAGCCAACCCGTTTGCGAACATCAAGAACGATCGCCTTTTCGCCATTCACCCGTGACCAGCCTTGGGCCTGCTGAAAGGTACGGCGCACCACAGCCACATCGCCAAACCGGATGCTGTTTCCATCCTTTGCCTTGATCGGCATATTGATCAAATCATCAACCGATTCCAAAACGCCGGGAACCTTCACAACAAGCCGCCCGCCACCATCGTCAATCGCACCGGCCGTCACCAGTTGGTTATTGTTGCGCACAAGCTGGGTTACCGCTGCCGGATCTAGGCCATAGGCCTCTATCGCTGCCGCATCGACCAGAATTTCCAGAATTTCTTTGCGGTCACCGCCAATATCAACCTTTAGAATACCGGGCAAAGCCTCCAACCGGTCTTTAATACGGCGCGCCGCCTGCACCATTTCACGTTCAGGCACAGGCCCATACAGCGCCGCCGTCAAAACCGGAAATAGCGAAAGGCTAACCTCGACAATTTTTGGTTCATCGGCATCTGGTGGCAAATCAGGCTTGGCGTCATCAACCGCCTTGCGCACATCGGCAATGGCTTGATCAATATCTTCGCCAGCGGCAAATTCCAGTGACACCGAACCGTAACCCTCGGCCGAGATTGAGGTCATCTTGTCCAGACCCTCAACCGACCGAAGCTGTTTTTCCAGTGGCTTGACCAACAGCCGTTCGGCGTCTTCAGGCGAAATGCCGTCATACGACACCGATACATAAGCAACCGGAATATCAATATCGGGTTTGGCTTCTTTGGGAATGTTGAAATAGGATGAAACGCCAACCGCAAACAGCATCACCATGGCAACTAGAACAGCGCCAGCGCGCGAAAATGCTGCCTCGATGATTTGATTCATGATGCGCTCGCAAGCTTATAAGTGACGACAGCGCCATCCTCGACAAAGCCTTGGCCGACGGTCAGCAAAATAGCCCCATCCGGCAATCCGGAAACAAACACCATTTCCGCGCCCGAACGTACAACCTCAACCGGCATGGTAACAGCTTTGCCATCAACCACGATTTTTGCCGCCAATGCGCCGTTTTCGGCGACCGACAGATGCGCTGGCGACATTGCAAATGCCTCAAGCGTGCCAGCGTTAATGGTGGCTTCAACGCTCATCCCGACGCGTAATTTCCGATCCTGATTAGGCAAATCAATCGTTACGTCAAATGTGCGGGTTGCAGCATTTGATTTTGACGCAATCTTTGACACGGTTCCATGACGCGACCCATTGCCGGCAATTTCAACCTTAACCTTGGTTCCAAGCTCAATCCGTGAGACCTCGTTTTGCGGCACTGCCACAACAACTGACAGCGTATCAAGCCCCAACAGAGTTGCCGTTGCGGTATCGCGACGAACACGCTCACCCTTTTCAACATGCAATGTTTCCAGCAGACCAGATACCGGCGCAACAATGACAGTATCGCTTAACTGTTCTTCAAGTTTGCGCAGATTTACCTTGGCGGTGGCATAGGCGGCGGCACGTTCGGCCTGTTCTAATGGCGCACTGAAATTTTCTTTTGCCAGACGCTCGGTCACCTCGCGGCGTCGCTTTGCCACCTCTAAATTCGCCTTGGCCGCGCTGATCTGTTCGACGAGGGTGCCTTTATCAAGGCGCACCAGCACATCACCAGCCCTGATATCACTGCCCTCAACCGCATCCAGCGAGATAATCTGTCCATCGGCCTTTGCCGAAACGGTCATTTCAAATTCGGCCTCACTGACACCGCTGGCCCGCACAACGCGAGTAATCGGCTGGTTCTTCACCTCGACCGCCGCAACAATCAGTCCCTTTTTCGCTGCCCCAGATGAATCCCCGGATGATGCCGCTTCTGGCGATGTGGTCGCTGACACGCTGGCAACCGGCGCTTCACCCTCGGCCTTGCCAAGCAGATCATCAGACAGCATCCAGCCGGTTACAGCCGCCGCAAACAGGCCTGCCAACAAATAAGAGGATTTCCATTTCATCGTCAGAACCTTGCCAATTCTGCGGAACCCGTGTGGGGCGCTTCCTTCGGGTTATATAAGCCTGTTTTACCTTTACCGCAAGGCAAGCACCGCGAACCGGATAGCGAGCAGCACATTTGGCAGGTTAAAAGATTCGTCCAGATTTGGCAGTTTGACCAGCCACCGCTGCTAGCCTTGCCGATCTTGCAGAACAAGCTGCGCCGCCTTATGGGCAAGCATGATCGTCGGCGCGTTTAAATTGGCCGAGGTTATATTTGGAAAAACCGACGCATCGGCAATCCGAAGCCGGTCAATCCCATGCACACGCAGCGCCGGATCAACAACGGCATGCGCCGCATCGGGCCCCATTCGGCAGGTTCCACAAGGATGGTAGACCGTGCCGCTGCGGGCGCGGAAATCGTCAATAATCGCATCGTCTGACAGGCGTGATAACGGCGTTTCAGGCGGCGCGGCCAAGATCTGGCCAACCGCAGCGCTATCCTGCATCCGGCCGACTAGCCGCGCCATATGGATTACATCGTCCAGATCGCGGGGATCAGAGAGGTAATTGCCAAAAATCAATGGTGGCTGGCGCCAATCGGGGGTATTGATTTCAATCCGTCCGGTACTGAAGGGGCGGCAGGAATTAAAGCTGAAGATAAAGCCCGGTTCCCGGTCAGGCAGGAATGGCCGACGGCCACCTGGCGGCGGCGGACGATAGGTAATCGGATTGATATAAATCTGCGTATCGGGTCGTGGCGCATCGGCGCGCGCGCGAAGCAATCCGCCAAGCTGGTTGACCCCAAGCGATAGCGGACCTTTCTTGGTAAACAAATATTGCAGACCAGCAAGGCCGATACGCGGCCAGCTTCCAAAAACTGAGTTCAAGGTCGCACAGCTCGCCCGCTGATAATAATTCACCCCAAGATGATCGGATAGATGTAACCCGACATTCGGCTGATCAAGCATAACATCAATGCCGTTGCGCTGGCTGATCGCCCCCGGCCCGATACCTGATAATTGCAGCAGTTGCGGCGAGTTCACCGCCCCAGCCGATATGATGATTTCGCCATCAGCCGCGAGGCGAACCGGCGCACCTTGCTGCATTAAATGAACCGCGATCGCACGCCCATCACGCACTTCAATCCGCGTTGCCATGCAATCTGTCATAACCGTCAGATTTGGCCGCGAGGCTGCCGGATGCAGAAATGCCTTTGATGACGAACAACGCACCCCGTGACGTGTCGTAATAAAATACGGATAAAGACCCTCACCATCGAGCCTGCAGGCAGCGTCATTATGAAGCCCCATCTCGTTCGCCATCGAAAAGAAATGTGATTTCAACGGGTGATATTCATCCGCAACGTCGCTAACCGTCAATTTGCCAATCATGGGCCGCTGATCATCATTGCGGATGATGTCTTCAAAGCTATTGTAAATCGGCTTGATCGAATGATAATCCCAACCGGAGTTGCCGGCTGCTGCCCAATCATCATAATCAGCTGGCTGGCCATGATGATAAACCAGCGCATTGATCGAGCTTGATCCGCCAAGAACCTTGCCCCGCGGCCAATAGAGCTGGCGGTTGTCCAGGCCAGTTTCGGCATTGGTGCGATAGCGCCAATTAACGCGGCTATCATTAAAAAGCATGCCGTAACCAATCGGCGTTCGAACCCAGAACCGGTCGTCCGACGGCCCCGCCTCAACAAGCAAAACACGAAATTTACCGCTGCTGCTTAGCCGATCAGCAAGAACGCAGCCGGCCGAGCCAGCGCCGATAATGATATAGTCAAAACTTGCCATGGATCGCACCTTAGCGAATATGCGGCCAAACAAGACCTGCCCATTGACACCAACCAGAATTTACCTGAAATGCGGCCTTAGAATGGTGTGCCGAGCTGGCTAGACGCCGCCATGCGCCTTGGACCACTCACGCGGATTATTCAGAAAATCTTCGACAGCGGCTAATATTTTCGGATCAAAGCGTTGCGCTTCCTTGCATTCGGCAAGAACATCCCACCATGTCGCCAGATAATGAAGGCTGATGCCATCTTCGGCAAGACGGGCGGGCGTATCTTTAAAGATATCATAATAGAAGATCACGAATGTATGCGCGACCTCGGCACCGGCGGTGCGCAATGCCTCGACAAAATTTAACTTGCTGCCCCCATCGGTGGTCAGATCTTCAACCAGCAGAATACGCTGGCCTTCGCTGATATCGCCCTCAATGCGGGCATCGCGACCAAAGCCTTTGGGTTTTTTGCGGACATATTGCATTGGCAGATGGGTGCGCTCGGCAAGCCATGCGGCAAACGGTATCCCTGCGGTCTCGCCGCCAGCCAGCGCATCAAGCGACTCATGGCCAATATCGTTTAAAATCACCGATGCGCCGTAATCCATCATGGCGGCACGCATCCGTGGAAATGAAATAATCTTGCGGCAGTCGATATAAACAGGGCTCATCATGCCCGAGGTCAGTTTAAACGGCTCGTCAGCACGAAACAGAACCGCATCAATTTCAAGAAGCATCCGCGCAACCGACCGGGCCATCGCAGCCTTATCATAAACATGCTTGAAATTATCACCCGCCATCAAAATACCCTCTATCTATCTTTACTCAAAAAATTCGGCCGATTGGTTTACCCGGTTAGACGCGTCATAAGAATCGTTATAAGAATCATCAATAAAATGTCTATAAAACGTCCGTAAGGGCGATCATATCGGCTAATGCGCGGCTTGTCATTATGCCAGTTGCATCATGCCAATCGATGGCTATATGGCCGCCACGATTACCAACATCACCGGATCATAACCTTACGCGACCCTAGGCGCGGGCGGCTTTTTTGCGTTCATGCGGGCACAGATACATCTTTCTCAAACGCAGGCTTTGCGGCGTGACCTCTAGCAATTCATCTTCATTGATATAGGCCATCATCTCTTCAAGTGACATACGGCGCGGCGGCACCAGCTTGACCGCTTCATCCGAACCTGACGCGCGAACGTTGGTCAGCTGCTTGCCCTTTAGAACGTTGATCTCAAGGTCATTATCACGGCTATGTTCGCCAACGATCATGCCCTGATAAACCGGCGTTTGCGGGGCCACAAACATCTGCCCGCGATCTTGCAGGTTGAACAGCGCATAGGCAACCGCAACACCTGAATCAGTCGAGATCAGCGCGCCATTACGGCGGCCTTCGATCGGGCCTTTATGCGGGGCGTATGAATCAAAGATACGGTTCAGTACACCTGTCCCACGGGTCTGGGTCAAAAAGCGGCTTTGATAACCGATCAGGCCGCGTGATGGGGCGCGGAACACAAGACGGGTTTTGCCCGCACCGGCGGCGCGCATATCCAGCATCTCACCCTTGCGGCGGTTCAGACTATCCACAACGGTGCTAGAAAATTCCTCATCAACATCGATTGTCACCTCTTCCATTGGCTCTAGCCGCTGGCCGGCTTCGTCTTTCTGGTAGAGAACCCGTGGCCGCGACACGGTCATTTCAAACCCTTCACGGCGCATGGTTTCGATCAGCACGCCCAGCTGCAATTCGCCGCGGCCACCAATCTCGAACGAATCCTTGGTGCCACTTTCGTTAAAGGTGATCGCAACATTGGTTTCAGCCTCGGCCAATAACCGCTCACGGATCGCTGTCGAGGTGACCTTTTTGCCCTCACGTCCAGCCAGAGGCGAGTCATTTACCGTGATTGTGACCGACATTGTTGGCGGGTCAATCGGGGTTGACTGCAATGGCACGGTGACTTCGGGCGAGCAAATCGTGTCGGAAACCGATGTTTTGGCCAATCCAGCGATACAGATAATGTCGCCAGCCTGAACATGATCAACCGGAATGCGCGACGTGCCTTCGAATTTCATCAATTTGGTCAAACGGCCTGTCTCGACAATTTTGCCGTCAAGATTAAGCCCGCGAACACTGGCATTGACCGATGCGCTGCCCTGAACAACACGGCCAACAAGACAACGACCAAGATAGGGGTCGCTGTCGAGCAGAGTTGCCAACATCGCAAACGGCGCCTCATGGTCAACCTGCGGCGGCTTAACATGATCGAGAATAACATCCAAAAGCGGGTGTAGATTATCGCGCGGATCATCCAGATCGCGAACACACCAGCCACTGCGGCCAGATGCGTAGAGAATGGGGAAATCAAGCTGTTCTTCATTCGCATCAAGCGCGACAAACAGATCGAACACTTCGTCCACCACTTCTTCTGGACGGCCATCACTACGGTCAATCTTATTGATGATCACAATCGGCCGCAGCCCTTGTGCCAACGCCTTACCAAGCACAAATTTTGTCTGCGGCATTGGACCTTCGGCAGCATCGGTCAACAAGATCACCCCATCGGCCATACCAAGAACGCGCTCGACCTCACCGCCGAAATCGGCGTGACCCGGGGTATCAATGATATTGATACGGACATTTTTCCATATCACCGATGTTGGCTTGGCGAGGATGGTAATGCCGCGTTCTTTTTCAAGATCACCGGAATCCATCAGCCGCTCATCGACCTGCTGGTTTTCGCGGAACATACCGCTTTGTTTCATGATCGAGTCAATTAGCGTGGTTTTGCCATGATCAACATGGGCAATGATGGCTATATTGCGTAGCTCTTGGGTCATATAAATGTCTCTTGGGTTGGCGATTTCTATCCGCGCCGCATTCCTATAGCCAATAAGCCAGAATGGAAAGCATTATTTTCCCCTCAATGGAAAGGATTATGTTTCAGAACCGCCTGCCTTGTCAGTGTCGTCAGCACCGCCAATCCGGTTATCAGCCGCAAACAACCACCCCGCAAGCCCGCACGCTGGCCAGACAGCAAGCATCTGTGCGAGGATAAAAAACGGCATATCACCCATATGGATGCCGGAGAAACTGTCGGTCAATGATCGCGCAATCGTAACCGCCGGATTGGCAAAGCTGGTTGATGCGGTAAACCAATAGGCCGCGGTTATATAAAGCCCGACCATCCATGCCACTGCGTCGGCGCGATATCTGACACCGCCAAAAATCACCATTAGCAAGCCAAAGGTCGCCACCCATTCAGATCCGTATTGGGTTAGGCCAGATCGCAGATGCGTTGCGTCTTGCAGTAATGGCGCCGCAAACATCCAATGCGCCAATAACGTTCCGCAGATACCGCCAGCAATCTGACAAATGATATAAAATGCCGCCAGTCTGGCCGATAAATCGCCGCGCAGCAGAAAGGCCGCGCTGACCGCAGGGTTGAAATGTGCACCAGACACCGGCCCAAGCATGGTGATTAAAACAACAAGAATGGCACCCGTTGCAATGGTATTGCCAAGCAACGCCAGCGCCAGATTATTATTCGCCAATGTTTCGGCCATGATGCCCGAGCCAACCACCGTTGCGACCAGTGCCAACGTGCCAAACCACTCGGCAAAAAGGCGGCGGAAAAGATGATCCCGCGTCATGACCGGCCTGCCGCTTGCGCGCCGATGGCCCGCGCAATATCGCCAATGGTTTCTGTATCGGGATGCGCCGCGATTAACGCGCTAATTCGCGAACTCATCTCGTCATAGGTTGTTTGAAAGGCCGCTAGAATTTCGTCGTCACTGCCATTTGCAGCAGCCGGATCGACAACGCCCCAATGCGCCACCTGTGGATGACCCAGCCAGATCGGGCAGGTCTCACCAGCTGCATTATCGCAAACCGTTACAATCAAATCCATGACCGGCGCATCATCACCGGCAAAAATATCCCAAGCTTTCGATGCGGCAAAGCCGGTCTCGATATCATGTGCGGCAAGCACCCGCAGCGCGAACGGATTTGGCGCACCGGTCGGCTGGGATCCGGCCGAAAATGCCTTAAAAAGACCATCGCCCAAATGACGCAGCACACCCTCGGCAATCAATGATCGCGCCGAATTTCCAGTACAAAGGAACAGAATATTTAGAGGCGTTGCTGACATTCTTTTTCCTTTTTAGCTAGGACTTTATTACCATGAAAGGCGTTGCGCCAAAATTATATGATAGGCGTTGCGCCGACGGTCGATTGATAGGGTTTAAATATGCCAAAAATGGTTCGAAAAGCCAATTTGCCGGAAAAGATTTGTGCCAGTTGTGGACGGCCCTTTCAATGGCGGAAAAAATGGGCGCGTGACTGGGAACAGGTTCGCTATTGCTCAAAACGTTGTCAGGGCGTCGGGGCATCGGCATCACCCCAGCCGCCCAGCTAGCAATTGACCTTTGCGTATTTCCGCCTCAAGCGCATTGCGGAACCGTGAACGATCCTTTGCCGAAAATGCGGCATTTGCGCCTTTCCGGCCCGATTGCACCAGAAACGGATCAGCGGCGCGGATATCAGCCATTAAATCGCGGGTTGCCAATTGGCCGCCAATATTTGCTGCGGTAAAAACATCGCCATTATGCCGCATCGCCGCTGCCCCATTTGCGATCACCTTCGCCGCCAGCGGAATATCGCCGGTGATCACAATATCGCCCGGCACCGCCTGATCAGCGATATGTTTATCGGCCATGTCAGGGCCGTCAGGAACAATCACCAGTGTCACCAGCGGATTTGGCGACGGGCGGATACCGCCGTTCGAGACCAGCACAAGACGGATCTGATGGCGGGTCGCGATCTCTTCAGCTTCAGTTTTGACCGGACAAGCATCGGCATCAATATAGATTATCGACATTTTATCAGCCTTTAATGGTTGCTGCCCAAACCCGCGTAAATCAGACCGCGACTATTGATCCAACGCAACAACCGTTGCCTCAACCGCCGCCTGTTCCAGAACCTCGTTCACCAAACCGTTTTTCAGCGTTTCACCAATTGGCATTTCATCAATGAAAATGCCAAACTCATCGGTGCCATAAAGATTTGCAGGAACCCACGCAAATAACGGACGGTGGCCTTTGGGGGCGCTTCGCTCAATTTCATCTGACAGCGCCTCAGGTTCGTCAAAACTGGTCGTAACAGCGACGGCAACAAAGAATTTCTGTTTGCCCTCACCAGCCACATCAACCGTCACTGGCATTGTGATCACCACATCACCAGCATTATTATCGCTCATATATTTTGCCAGCACGCCATCATAATCGCTCATGATCACGCCAAGCGGCACAAAGTGAGCAGGATTGTTACTGATGGGTGGCGCGCTGCGACGTTTGGATGTCTTTGCCATGATTGTCTCTTAAACCTACCCTATTCTATAGCAAACAGCCCATGATCGGGCCTGTAATGGTGATATACCCCGCTTTGGCGCGAGTATCTTGCGTTATTTTGCATTCATCGCGCCGAGCGGTTGCTGGTTTGCAGCGCATAGCCGCTGCCGCGAACCGTGCGGATTAAATTTGGTAATGCGCCCTCACCCGCCTGATCAAGCGCCTTGCGAAGGCGGCTTAGATGCACATCAACCGTGCGTTCTTCAACATAGACACCATGCCCCCAAACAAGATCAAGCAGCTGGGCGCGGCTAAATACCTGTCCGGGTCGCTCGATCAGGATCATTAGCAGGTGAAATTCTTTGGGCCCCAAAGCAACGGGAACACCGCCCCGAAACACCTCAACCCGGCTTGGGAACAGCTGCAAATCCCCAAATTCCAGAACATCGCTCATCAAGGCTGGCCGCGAGCGCCGCAACAATGCCTTTACCCGCGACACCAATTCGCGCGGCGAAAACGGCTTTGAGACATAATCATCCGCACCAGTATCCAGCCCAAGCGTGCGATCGCCATCTTCCCCGCGTGCACTTAAAATAATGACCGGCAATAGTTTTGTATCTGCCCGTGAACGCAGCATCCGGCATAATTCAATGCCCGACAGATACGGCATCATCCAGTCAAGCACCACCAAATCTGGCTGCCAATCCTCGATCATCGTCATTGCCTGCTGGCCATCATGTGCCTGCGCGACCTCAAAACCGGCTTGTGTCAGATTATATGACAGCAGTTCAAGCTGGTTAGGCTCATCATCGGCAATCAAAATTTTAACTGGCATGATTCTGGAATCCCAAATTAGGCACCAACAACCTTGCTGGTTTTATCAGCCTTGGGACGGGATTCTTCAGGCATCGTCCCTTCGACCAGAAAATACACCTGCTCGGCAATGCCGGTGGCATAATCACCAATCCGTTCAATATTCTTGGCGATGAACAAAAGATGCGCACCGGTCGCAACCATGTTTGGGTTACGCGACATCGAGGCCAGAACCTCTTTGTAAAATGCCGTATGCATGTGATCGACCTCAATATCACGGCGCCAAACAGCAAGCGCCAATTCGGCGTCGCGGTTCTTGTAGGATAGCATGACATCGCGCACCATTTGTTCGGTGACCTGACCCATCCGACCAATATTCACCCCCGGAATATTTTCATTGCCAACGGTCATGATGACTTTGGTTCGGTTTGCGATATTGCGTGAGTAATCGCCCATCCGCTCTAGAATACTAGCCACCTTCAGCGCCACCAGAACATGACGCAGATCTTTTGCCCGCGGCGAACGGATGGCAATCACCTCAATCGCCTTTTCGTGAATATCAGCCTCAAGCTGATCCAATGCGGCATCGCCCTTAATGACCTTATCCAGCGCGGCCTCGTTCTGTGTTGCCAGCCCATCAATCGCCCCCTCAAGCTGCTGACAGGCAAGCTGGCCGAGCTGTTGTAGGGAGTCATTCAAAATCGTCAGATCCTGATCAAAGGCCGAGCTGATATGTTTTTGCGTATCCATCTTTTTTCCTAACCAATTTTGCCAGAGATGTAAGCTTCGGTCTGTTCATTTTGCGGACGTGTAAACACGTCTTTCGTATCACCATATTCGACCAATGTTCCAAGGTGGAAATAAGCAGTTTTTTGCGACACACGCGCCGCCTGCTGCATCGAATGGGTGACAATCAGAATGGTGAAACGCTGTTGCAACTCGCTGATCAGCTCTTCGATCACTGAGGTCGCAATCGGATCAAGTGCCGAACATGGCTCATCCATCAACAGCACATCCGGCCCGACAGCAATCGCGCGCGCAATGCAAAGACGTTGCTGCTGGCCGCCAGAAAGTCCGGTTGCCTGATCATTCAACCGGTCGGCAACCTCGCCCCACAGACCCGCCTTTTTCAAACTATCCTCAACCATGTCCTGCAATTCGGTCTTGTTCTGGGCAAGCCCGTGGATGCGCGGGCCATAGGCGACATTTTCAAAAATTGTTTTGGGGAAAGGGTTCGGTTTTTGAAACACCATACCAATACGCGCGCGCAGTAAAACCGGATCAATCTGCGGGCTGTTTACATCAACATCACCCATAATAATCGACCCCTCGACACGGCAATTTGGGATCACATCATTCATCCGGTTAAAACAGCGCAGAAAGGTCGATTTACCACAGCCTGACGGGCCAATAAATGCGGTAACTGATCGATCCTGAATAGCAATAGACACGTTGTTTAGGGCCTGTTTCGCGCCATAGAAGACATTGACATTTTCCCCCTGAATCTTGACCAGATTTGCGCTATCGGTATTCGTATCCATCGAATTTACTACCACTTCTTCTCAAATTTCCGGCGCAATAAAACAGCCGAGATGTTCATTGTAATCAAAAAGGCCAAAAGCACCATGATCGCCAAGGATGATCGTTCGTAAAAGGCGCGCTCGGCGCTGTCCGACCAGATATAAATCTGCACTGGCAGTGCGGTTGCAGGATCGGTGAGGCTGGCCGGCACATCGACGATAAAGGCCACCATGCCGATCATGATCAGCGGCGCGGTCTCGCCAAGCGCCTGCGCAATACCAATAATTGTTCCGGTTAAAATACCCGGCGCTGCAAGGGGCAGAACATGATCAATCGCCGCCTGCATGCGCGACGCCCCAAGCCCCAGCGCGGCATCACGAATTGACGTTGGCACCGCCCGAATTGACGCGCGGGTTGCAATGATAATGGTCGGCAATGTCATCAATGCCAGCACCATCCCGCCAACCAGCGGCGCCGATCGTGGCATCCCGAAAAAGCCCAGAAACACCGCCAGCCCCAAAAGACCAAACACGATCGACGGCACCGCTGCCAGATTGTTGATATTGACCTCGATGAAATCGGTCATCCGTCCGGGCGGGGCAAAATATTCAAGATAGACCGCCGCCATGACCGCCAGCGGTAAAGCCAGTAAAACCGTCACAAACAATGCCATTGCCGACCCAACCGTGGCGCCAAGAATACCGGCGCTTTCAGGTTCGCGCGAATCAGCTGCGGTAAAGAAGGTTTTGTTAAAGACCAGCCGAATACGGTCATCTGCCACCAAGTGATCAACCCAGCCGATCTGTTGATCGGATAGGCGCCGCTGCGACTGGTCAATATTACGGTCAAGCCGCCCCTTCATCAACATATCGACATCGTCAGATGTTTTAATCCATAGCTTTGTACCTGCGGCCGGTATCACCCCCTGCGCCTCAATTTGCCGCCGCAAATCATAGCCTGCATTTTTTGACAAAAGATCACCAAGGGCACGCTGATCCAGCATTGCCGTGACCTCAGGAAATTCGGCGCGAAACGCCTTTTTAATGAGGCCGTTCCAGTTGAATTTACGCGCTTTATCGGGATCAATCCCGCCATTGTCATTTTGCAGCTTATCGGCAGGGATCGTCAGCGCAATCTGCAATTCGGCTTGCTGGATCGCGGTATAGCCATTGCCTATAATCGTCGTCAGCAAAATTGCCAGAAAGCCAATCGCCGTAACAATCGCCATAATGCCATAGGCCTTTAGCCGGCGCGATTTGGCATGACGCTTTTTCAGCCCCTGCGCAATTTTGGCAAAGCGGTCTTCGGTCATCGCCTGCTGCTTGATCATTTCGGCCTGGTCAGTCATAGCGCTGTCCTAGTCTGCGAGACGCGGTAAGGGCTGCAATATTCAGCAGCAGGGTAATCACGAACAACGTGATGCCAAGGGCAAAGGCCGATAACGTCTTTACCGAGTCAAATTCATTATCACCGGTTAGCAACATAACGATCTGCACAGTCACTGTTGTTACTGACTCCAGCGGATTGATGGTCATATTTGCCGCCACTCCCGCCGCCATCACCACAATCATGGTCTCGCCAATGGCCCGGCTAATCGCCAGCAAGAACGCGCCAACAAGGCCGGGAAAGGCAGCTGGCAGAACGACCCTGATAATAGTTTCTCCCCGCGTGCTGCCAAGCCCATAAGCACCATCGCGCAATGATTGCGGCACGGCGGTAATCACATCATCCGACAGCGAGGAAATAAACGGGATGATCATAATGCCCATCACACCGCCTGCTGCCAAGGCGCTTTGTGATGATACATCCAGCCCGACAAACAGCCCAAGGTCGCGGAAAAAAGGCGCAGCGGTCAGCGCGGCAAAAAACCCGTAAACCACTGTTGGCACACCGGCCAGAACCTCAAGCGTCGGCTTGACAATATTGCGAACCCGGCGCGACGCAAATTCAGCTGTATAGATAGCCGAGAACAACCCGATTGGCACCGCCACAATCATCGCAATCAACGCAACCAGCAACGTGCCAGCCATCACCGGCACCATGCCAAAAGATCCGGTTGATCCGGCCACAAACTCGTCACTGGCGGCGGCCTCACCACCACGAAGCGCGGTCATCGGCGACCAGTGGGTGCCAAAGAAAAAATCGACAAGCGAGATTTCCCTAAAAAAGCGAACCGCCTCAAACAATAGTGATGCGACAATCCCGACCGTGGTCAGGATCGCGACCACTGCGGACAAAAAGAACAGCCGCCGCAAAAAAGATTCGCATAATACCCGCGCGCGCAATTCGGGCGAGACCCGCCGGAACGCATAGAAAAACCCGACACACATCACGGCCGCCAAGGTCAGGCCCCTTGCACGGTCGGCCGTATCTTGGGCAGCGCGCAACAGGTCTGCCTGTGCCGCCATAACCGCATCTGGCGCGGTGATATAACCAGCCGCGATATTGCCAAGCTGGGCCATTTTCAAATTCAAAAATGATTCAGGTAATTTCGGATAGGCGGCCACAAGCCGCACCTTCGCCGCGCTCATTAGCATTGGATCAGCCGCAAACATCCAGATCAGCGCCAACAAAATGGCCGGCACCAGCACCCATAATGACACATAAAATCCGTAATATTGCTTTAGCGAATGCGCCTTTGTATCAGCCGCAACTGCCTGTTTTTGAACGCGCCCAATTGCCAGATAGAACGATAAAATAGCGGCCATGATGGTCGCGGCAAACACCAGAAAATCACTTGCAAAAATGTCGGTCATTCTGTCTCGCGCTCATCAAACATCTAAAACTCTACTCATTACAGCATTTATCACTGGCTTATATACTTATGGGCTTAAAACTGCTGTTCTAAAATCACTGTATGGGCCGCCCATTATGCCGATGCCCGCAAACAACGCCAAGCCACAACCCGCCATTGGCAGATTGTGGCTTGCAGATTATGATCGCAGTGCCTAGAGCTGGTCGCGTGCAGCTTCCTGCTTGGCAAAATCATCGTCAGACAGCGGCACCAGACCGGCCGGGAACAGATACCCATCAAGACCCATCGCCTTTTCCGAGACGAATTCATTGATAAATTCTTTCAATCCGGGGATCACGCCGACATGGGCTTTTTTCACGTAAAAGTACAAAGGCCGCGCCGCTGGATATTTATAGGATGCGATATTTTCGAAATTCAGCTCGACACCATCAAGAATTGATGCCTGAACCTTGTCCCGATTCTGGTCAAAGAACGAATATCCAAAAACCCCGAACAAGCCGTCATCAGCAACCAGCTTTTCGATGATCAGTGAGTCATTCTCACCCACTTCAATCGCAACGCCGTCTTCGCGAAGCTTTTTGTAGCCACTGCCATCAAGACCAAGCTTTTTCCAGCCGTTCTTCATAAACAATTCGCCCATCGCATCACGTGTGCCAGAGGTTGGTGGCGGCACCATGATTGAGACTGGAATATTCGGCAAACCAGCAAGTGCACTGCCTGTGCGCTTGGCTGTATAGGCGTCAACATCGGCCCAGTTCATAAGCTTGTTTGCCGATGCGCCGGCCCCGTTGCCATCCTGATCGGGCAGCTCGGCCGCCAACGCTGCTGCAACATGCGCAATCGAAATTTTGAAATGTTTGCCCTTTAGGCTGTTGGAGAAGGCAATGCCGTCATTGCCAACAATAAACTCCTGAAATTCAACACCGGCATCGGCGCATAATTTTGCCTCGGTGCCTTTGATTGCGCGTGATGCGTTGGTGACGTCCGGATATTCAACGCCAATGCCTTTGCAAAATAGTTTCATGCCGCCACCGGTACCGGTTGATTCGATCACTGGCGTTTTAAACCCGCTAGATTGACCAAATTTTTCCGCAGCAATTGTAGCAAACGGATAAACAGTTGATGAACCGACAATCGAAATCTGGTCGCGAGCATGCGCCGCGCTAGACAGTGCGAGGCCGGTCATAATACCCAAAGCAAGGGGAAAGACGCGCATTTTTATCTCCTAAATTAACACTCAACCCGACGGCACATTCCGTCTGGCACTTTGTGGGTTTAGAGCCTGAACGTTACAGTTAAATTACATAAACATTACAGTTTTATGACAAAGGAGATTTTTGCTGATGTCGCTGGCCGCCAACATCATTTGCCAGCATCATTTGTCAGCATCATTTGCCAGCGGGAAATCTACAGTAAATCTGGTAGTTTCACCGAGCGTGCTAGCGATTGAAAGGCTACCACGATGCCGATTGATGATATGCTTTACAATCGCAAGCCCAAGACCAGTGCCACCGATCTGGCGTGATCGTGCCTTATCCACACGGTAGAATCGTTCGGTTAGACGCGGCAGGTGGCGCTCCTGGATTCCCTCGCCAAAATTAACCACGTCAACGCGGACAAGGTGCGCCGACAGCATTTCAATGGTGAGGGTAATATCGCTGCCATCAAAGCCATATTTGATCGCGTTTTCCAAAAGGTTGATAAAAACCTCGGTTATTTCGTCATGATTGCCCAAGATCACCGGCTTTGGCGGGGGTGACGCTGATGGCGCTTCGGCTTTTGCTGACTGGATTTTGATCTGCATCTTCTTTTTAAGGGCGCGCCCGGCCAGACTATCGCGAACAGAATGCAGCAATTCGCCCAGATTTACCCGCTTATCAGGAACAATATGTTCGTCAACCTCAACCCGCGACAATGACAGCAAATCATCAATCAATCGCGACATCCGTTTGGCCTCTTCATCCATAATGCCGAGAAATCTTTTCTGCATTTCAGGATCGGGCACATCGCCGGACAGCATCGTCTCGACAAAGCCCGCAAGGCTGGTGAGCGGCGAGCGCAATTCATGGCTGACATTCGCCACAAAATCACGCCGCACCTTTTCCAGATTTCTTTGCAAGGTCATATCCAGCAGCAGGAACGCAACCTTATCATCGCCGATCCGCTGAAGACGGACACGAAATTCACGCTGCACGATATGAGTTGGCTCAAAGCGCAATTCACCGCCTTTGTCGCCGCCAGCAGCCTTGTCGAACAAGACATGAATGTCGGGGTGCGTGATTACATCAGCGATCAGACGGCCCATCAGGTTTTCACCGAACCACCGCACCGCTGGCGAATTGGCTGATAGAATGACCCCGTCAAGATCGACCAGAATCAACCCGTCATCAAGCATCCTGCCAATCTGGCCGATTTCCGTTTGCGCATGATGATCTTGTGGCATGATGATGTCTCACCTGATTTCGACTTGCCGCACAATGCGCCAAGCTGGCAGATTATCCAAAGATGATCTCGGGGCTACATTTTGCATTTGCCGCAAAATCGGCAAAGCGTCGCTGGCAATGAGCATCAAACAGGGCCCGTGCCGATGGGTCAATATGCAGGCGCATCACGCCCGGCTGACACTCAAGCCGGATATTTTTCAGATAATCACAGGTGCCGGCGCTAAAGATCAGCGCAAAACGAAGCGCCAGCCCGACGGTGATCGCCTCGGCCTGCCGTTTGGGCCGCAGCAGGCTTTTCATCTCTTCGGGATGTGGCTTATTTTGCTTTAATCCGACATAGCGATGATACAGCGCCATCGCCAGCCAGGTGCGTTCCTTATGCGTCATGCAATTAACCGGCAAACCCAGAACACGGCGTGCCGCCAGGTCGCCGCGCATATCGCTATGCTCATGCCAGCACATATCAGCCAGGTTACAGGCCACATCCAATAGCCGCGCAAAGCCCGGTTTCTGGCCGTGTTTCAGCGGTTTTAAAAATTCCTTCAGCGCATCCGAGACACCGGCGAACCGGCCGCTGGCACCCGCAATTTCCTGACTGATTGCGACCAGAAAATCGGCGCGCTGGCTCTCGCTCAACTCATTGATTGCCACCACCCCATCACGGATACTGGTGCCGCTGACAATGATTCGGCGCACCGCTGAAATATTGATCAACGCCCGAATAATTTTTGCCGCCATTGGCATGGTTGCACGGCGCGCCACCGGCACACCGGCAAGCGGCGATGACGGCCGGACGAAATCATCACACAGCATCACCGCGTTATCACGGCTGATTTTCAGGCCATGCAAGACCGGCAACGGGTAATCTTCGCGCTCGATAAAGGCCGACCCTAACGCCCGAAAACTACCACCAACGCCAAATAATTGTTTTGCACCAAAAGTTTCAATCCAGCCAACCTCACGCATCGCAGCAATGATTTCAGCCTCGCCCGCAGTCGATAAATGGCCATAATTCAGGCTAATCGAATGCATAATCTCACCGTCTTTTAGCGCCACAATCTCGATACTGCCGCCGCCAAGATCGGCAACAAGACCATTCGCCTCAGGCACATTCAAGATCAGGCCGCGCGCAACATGGGCGGCTTCTTCCTGCTGGGACAGGATATGGATTGGCTGGCCGAGAATCGCCTCGGCAGGACGGCAAAATTCATCACCATTTTTCGCCCGCCTAACCGCCGCAGTTGCCACCGGATAACAGCTATCGACCTGCATCGCGCGGATAATCGTGGCAAAGCGGGTCAGGGTTTCCAGCGCAACCGCAATCCGGTCGCTGGCAAGCAAGCCAGTATCATCAAGGCCCGCGCCAAGCTGACAGTTCGAGCGCTCATCAAACAGCGGCGCCGGATAGGCACCGTTCTTGCCGTAAACAACAAGCCGCACCGAGTTTGAACCGATATCAATCACGGCAATACGGGCGGTTGGCGGCACTGCATCCTGATCAGCAATATGCGACAGCCGTTCAGCCACAGTCATGGATCGTTGTTTCGGTGACGAACTCATTGTCTTGATCTCAAAGCCCTAGCTATTGCTCTTGTGCATTTGCCAAACTGCCAAGACCCGAAAGGCTGGGGTTTGACATAAAATAATCATGGCATGAAAAACTTGCCTCATCGGTTGCAGGATGCACATAACTGCCATCGGGCTGCAAGTACCAAGAATTTTTTTCATCGCGCAGCATGGCTACCATAATCTGATGCAATACCTGTTTGCGAACCGTTGGATTTTCCAGCCGCATAAAACATTCGACACGCCGGCGCAGATTACGCGGCATAAGGTCCGCCGATGAAATGATCACGGTATTTTTTTCTGACAGAAATTCGCCGCCATTCGCAAATACATATATGCGGCCATGTTCGAGGAACCGCCCAATAACCGACCGCACGGTAATCGTTTCCGACAGCCCGGCGACGCCCGGGCGCAAACAGCAAATTCCACGCGCCAGAATTTCGATCGGCACACCGGCCTTGGAAGCCTCATATAAAAGCGTGATCAGCCGGTGATCAACAAGCGCATTGCATTTCAACCAGATGCCCGATGGCACGCCATTAGTGCAATTTTCAATTTCGGTGCGAATCATGTCCTCTAATTGCGGCGATGACTGGTGCGGCGACACGAAACAGCGTTTCAGCTTTTCCGGCTTAACATGGCTGGTCAGATATTTGAAAATTTCATAGGCGTCGCGGCCAACATCCCGATCACAGGTAAAATAGGACAGGTCGGTATAGATGCCGGCGGTAATTGGATGATAATTACCTGTTCCGACATGGGTATAGGACACCAGATTGCCGTGTTCACGCCGCACCACAAGCGACATTTTCAAGTGGATTTTGAGATCTGCCAGCCCATAGGCCACCTGCACACCAGCGCGGCCAAGCGCGCGCGCCAACTGGATATTATTGCGCTCGTCAAAACGCGCTTTCAGTTCAATCACCGCCGTCACGGACTTGCCGTTTTCCGCTGCCTGAATAAGCGCCTGTACGATCGGTGAATTTGATGTCGTCCGGTAGAGGGTCTGGCGAATAGCCAAGACATCCGGGTCGGTCGCGGCCTGCTGTAGATAGCGCACCACAACTTCAAAACTCTCATAAGGATGGTGGACAATAATATCCTTATTCCGAATTGCGGCAAAACAATCGCCATTAAAATCCCTGATGCGCTGGGGAAAGCGCGGAACGAAAGCCGGGAACAGCAAATGCTTTGGCACGTAATCCAGCAATTCAGAAAAATTATTCAGCGCTACCGGCCCATCAGTGTCAAAGAAATTACTCTCATCAATCCCCATTGCGGTTTTCAGCAAACGCCGGATTGGCGCTGGCGCATCCTTTGACAGGGTCAACAGCACAACATTGCCGCGCTGGCGCGCGCGCAAGGCATTCTCAAATTCATGAATCAGATCATTCGCTTCATCGTCAATCTCGATTTCAGAGTCCCGCAAGATGTTGAACATCGCAGCCGACACCAGCCGGTGACGCGGATAGATTTTAACAATGCTGGCACGGATTACCGCCTCGACCAGAACCAGCCGCAGACCATCACCGGGCAGTTTGACGAAACGCGGCAAATTTGCCGGCAGCAAGATTACGCTTTGCATCGGCTTGTCACTGGGGCTGATCAGCTCAAGCATCATGCCTTTGCCATCATTATGGAAGAACGGAAAGGGATGCGATGGGTCAAGCGTTGTCGGGGTGATCAATGGCAAGACATTATCAATGAACCATCTCTCAAGCCAGTGCCGGTCGCCGTCATCATCGGGGATTTCCGGCAACACATGAATATTCTCATCGCGCAAACAGCCAAGCAATTGCGGCAGCACCTGATTTTGCCGCATCATCAATTTTGTGCTGCGATCCATGATCTGCGCAAGGAATTTTTCGATATCAACATCGTCTTTGGGCAGGCGTTTGAACCCGCGATCGACAAGCTGGCGGATACCGGCAACCCGCACCATGAAAAACTCGTTCAGATTATCCGCTGAAATCGCCAAAAACCGGATACGCTCACCAAGCGGCTTTTCCTCGTCCTCAGCCAATGACAGGACGCGCTCATTAAACGCAAGCCAGCTCATCTCACGATTAAAAAAGTGGGCGTCATCCTGAAGCTCATCCAGAATTGGATCGGTTATTTTGCGTTTCATCTCATGCCAGTTCTGGCGCGCACACACGCCATCACGATAAATTCACATTCATTCATATTATGCTGTTGGATTGTTATAGAAATATTACAAAACCCAAAGCACAAAGATTATCCGGCTATATTTTCTTAAGGTTCGGCATCCGCGCCAAAGGCCAGCTTGCCAATAATCGGGCAGTCGGGGCGCGAATCCCCCTGACAACTGCCGGCAAGATGCTGCAATTCATCGCGCAAGGCCTGTAATTCAGCAAGTTTCCAGTCAATCTCGGCAATTTTTTCAAGGGTAATTCGCTTTACCTCAGCGCTGGGCCGCTGGTCATCCTCATAAAGACTGAGGAGATCGCGGCATTGGTCGATGGAAAAACTATAGCGCCGCGCCCGACCAACAAAGCCCAGCTTGGCGATATCAGGCTCGGCATAAAGCCGGTAGCCAGATCCAGACCGCCCCGCCGGTTCCACAAGCCCGATATCGGCATAATAGCGAACCGTTTTCACCGTCAGGTCAGCACGCTTTGCCGCATCACTAATCTTATACATATCTGCCTTCCATCCTGTATTTTGCGCATTTTTAACGGGCCAGCCTCACCCCTTTGGCAAAACCTTCCTTTTACAAGAACCTTATGTCTAAACTAGGTGCGATTGTCGGCTTGCACAAGGCTTTCAAAACCGGCGTTTTTTATCAGATTGCCAAATCAGGTTGGCAAATCAGATTGCCAGATCAGATTGCCAGCGCGACCAGCTTAGACATGGATGATGCGCTGCGCCAGATAGGGGTTATCAAACCCGGCCGCCATGCCGCGCAATCCGCCAAGCGGATCGCTTGAGAGATAGATCGGCACGGTTTCAAGATAGGAACGCCGCCGCCCATGATCATCAAACCGATCAAAAAAACCACTATCGCCAAGCAGACCAGCCAGTTTTGGCACAATCCCGCCGGCAATCACCACACCGGCCCGCGCCCCTAGGCTTAGCACCGCATTCGCCGCAACCGTTGCAAGGCTTTGCAGCATCAAAGAAACCGCCGCCACTGCAGCCGCGTCACCGGCAAGAGCCAAGCCACCAATGTCTGGGGCTGGCCGCTTTTCGCCAGTCTGGCTGTAATAGACCGCCTCAAGCCCCGGCCCGCTGATAATACGTTCCGCCGAAACATGCCCAAACTCTGCGGCCAGATCGGCCAGCACTGCCTGTTCGGCCGCGTTGCGCGGGGCATAACTGACGTGACCGCCCTCACCCTCGATTATCTGAACCTGTTCACCAGCTGGCACCAATGCCGCAACACCAAGACCCGTTCCCGGCCCGATAACCAGCAATGGTGTTAAGGGATCACCATCGCCGCCGCGTAAAATCTGCCGGTGTTTTTGTGGCAACGGGCCGCCTTGCAGCAGGTCGCGCTGCGCCAAAGCCTGTGCGGTAAAATCATTCACCAGCAAATAACGGCGCGCACCAATAGCGGCGGTTAGCGCAGCAGCATCAAACTGCCAGTGATTATTGGTAATATCGACAGCAGCACCCGTAACAGGACCTGCCACGGCAAGCCCGAGCAACTCGATATCCAGCCTGTATTGATTGCAATAATGCAACAGCACATCACCAGCTGTCGCAAAATCGGCGCAGGCCAGCACTTCAGGGTCGTTTAGCGCTGCCGGATCACAAGTTTGCGCCGCATCAACACGCTGATGCGCAATCCGCACCGACGTGCCGCCAATATCAACAACAAGCCGGGACATCACTGCCAGCCTCTGGCATTAGCAAGCCAGCCAAGCCCAGCCTCGGTCGATGCCGCAGGGCGGTATTCGGCGCCGATATATCCTTCATATCCAGCCGCATCCAATGCCAGCAGAATATCTTGATAGCATAGCTCGCCATGATCAGGCTCGCCCCGATCTGGCACCGCGGCGATTTGCACATGGCCAATAAAATCGAGGTTGGTTTCAATGCGCCTGATCACATCGCCCTGCATAATCTGGGTATGGTAACAGTCAAACATCAATTTTATATTGCCAAGCCCAACCCGCTTAATGGTCGCAATACCGGCCTCGATGGTGGATAGATGATACCCCGCAACATCACGCTGGTTAATCGGCTCGATCAAAATGGTTATGCCATGGCGCGCCGCCATCTCGCCAGCATAGGAAAGCTGTTCACAATAAGTGGTTTCAGCTGTTGCACCAGCGTCGGTACGGCCGGCCATTACATGAACCGCACCGGTACCAGTCTTGGCGGCATAATCAATCGCCTCGTCAATGTAGCGGCGCGCCTCGGCGGTGCGTCCGGGACAGGCAGCAAGACCAAAATCACCCGCATCAACATCACCGCGCCGAGTGTTTAGCCCCAGCATTGGCAATTTGGTGGCGGCCAGCGCGGCTGTTATCTCGGCCGGCGGCACATCAAAGGGCCAGTGGCACTCGACCGCGTCAAACCCAGCCTTTGCGGCAGCCTCAATCGCGGCTGGCAACGGCAATTCCGTCCATAAAAACCCAAGATTGGCAGAAAAACGCAACATAACCAGCTCCTCAAAAACGCCCGCCGAGAATGCCGGTTTTATTGATAGAAATCAATGCAACTGCACCGCGATATAACACCCCCAACACAAAAACAGATCAATAAGCGGGTGACGTTTGGCTGCGCGCTTTGTATGATCTTCGGGTGTGATCATGCATCGGCATTGCCGTGGTAAATAAGATCACAAATGACGCAATGATGGGACAGGGCATGAAACAGACAGGTCAGGACATTATCAAGGAATTGCAGGAACGCCGTGAGCAGGCGCGTCTTGGCGGTGGCAGTGCCCGTATCGAACGCCAACACGCCGCTGGCAAGCTGACCGCACGTGAACGGATTGATGTTTTGCTCGACCCCGGTTCGTTTGAAGAAATTGATATGTTTGTCGTGCATCGTACCCGCGATTTTGGCATGGACGGCAACACGATTGCCGGTGACGGCGTTATTACCGGATCAGGACGGATTAATGGCCGCCTGATTTATGTTTTCTCACAAGATTTCACCGTTTTCGGTGGTTCGCTATCCGCCGCCCATGCCAGCAAGATTGTCAAGGTGCTGAAACTGGCAATCCAGAATGGCGCACCGGTTATCGGCCTGAACGACAGTGGCGGCGCACGCATCCAAGAAGGCGTTGACTCGCTGGGCGGCTATGCGGATGTGTTTTTGCAAAATGCGCTTGCCTCGGGCGTTGTGCCACAGATATCGGTGATTATGGGCCCTTGTGCTGGGGGTGCGGTTTATTCACCGGCAATGACCGATTTTACCTTCATGGTGCGGGGCAGCAGCTATATGTTTGTCACAGGCCCGGATGTGGTGAAAACTGTCACAAGCGAGGATGTAACCGCCGAACAGCTTGGCGGGGCTGACACGCATACCACACTGTCATCGGTTGCTGATGGGGCGTTTGACAATGATCTTGAGGCGCTTGCCGAAATTCGTCGCCTTGTCGGGTTTTTGCCATCGCATAACGCTGCCCAATTGCCGCAGCTTGACCGCGATGATGATCCGGCCCGCACCACACCCGCGCTTGATAGTCTGGTGCCGGAAAATGCAAATATGCCCTATGATATGCGCGAGCTTGTTACCAGCCTTGCCGATCATGGTGATTTCTTTGAATTACAGGCTGACTTCGCCAAGAATATCCTGACCGGTTTTGTTCGGTTGAACGGCGCGCCGGTGGGGGTGGTGGCGAACCAGCCGATGGTGCTTGCCGGATGTCTTGATATTGACTCCAGCCGCAAGGCCGCGCGCTTTGTTCGCTTTTGCGATGCCTTTAACATTCCTGTTCTCACCCTTGTCGATGTTCCCGGTTTCATGCCCGGAACCGCACAGGAATATGGCGGCATTATCAAACATGGCGCCAAGCTGTTATTCGCCTATGCCGAGGCCACCGTTCCAAAGGTTACATTGATTACCCGCAAGGCCTATGGCGGTGCCTATGATGTGATGAGTTCAAAACATCTTCGCGGCGACGCAAACTACGCCTGGCCAACTGCCGAGATTGCGGTGATGGGAGCCAAGGGTGCCGTTGAAATCCTCTATCGATCAGAGCTGGGGGACGCCGCGAAAATCGCTGCTCGCACGGCCGATTATGAGGCACGTTTTGCCAATCCTTTTATCGCTGCTGAACGCGGCTTTATTGATGATGTGATCATCCCGCAAAACAGCCGGTTCCGCATCATTCAGGCGTTTGAGAAACTGCGCGGCAAGCGCCAGCAAAATCCGGCCAAGAAATTTGGCAATATTCCACTTTAGCCCGGTTCCACACTGATGATGTTCCCCACTATCAACCGCCATCCCGTGACGCACCAAGCAGAGAGTTTGCCATGTTCGAAAAAATCCTAATTGCCAATCGCGGCGAAATTGCCTGCCGGATCATGCAGACGGCGCGCAAGATGGGCATCGCCACTGTTGCTGTCTATTCCGATGCAGACCGCACGGCAAAACATGTGCAGCTTGCCGATGAGGCGGTTGCGCTTGGCGGCATGACTGCGGCGCAAAGCTATCTTCAATCCGACAAAATCATTGCAGCCTGCCAGCAAACTGGTGCCCAAGCCGTGCATCCGGGCTATGGCTTTTTATCCGAGCAGGCCGGTTTTGCAACCGCGCTAGCGGAATGCGGCATTGAATTTATTGGCCCACCAGCGAACGCAATCGCGGCAATGGGCGATAAGATCGAGTCTAAAAAACTGGCAAAGGCGGCTGGTGTCAGCACGGTTCCCGGGCATATTGGGGTGATTGCAAGCGCCGACGAGGCGATTAAGATTGCCGATGAAATTGGCTATCCGGTGATGATCAAGGCCAGTGCTGGCGGCGGCGGCAAAGGGATGCGGATTGCCCATTCATCTGGCGAGGTCGCCGAGGGCTATGCCACCGCAATGCGCGAAGCGGCATCCAGCTTTGGCGATGATCGGGTATTTATCGAAAAATTCATCACCAGCCCGCGCCATATCGAAATTCAGGTGCTAGCTGATAAGGCCGGAAATTGCATCCATTTGAACGAACGCGAATGTTCAATTCAGCGGCGTAACCAGAAAATCATCGAAGAAGCACCATCACCCTTTCTTGATGATGCAACCCGTCAGGCAATGGGCGCCGAGGCCATAAGGCTGGCAGCGGCGGTGGGCTATTACAGCGCCGGCACGGTCGAATTCATTGTTGATCGCGAGCGCAATTTCTATTTTCTGGAGATGAATACCCGCCTGCAGGTCGAACATCCGGTGACCGAATTGATCACCGGGTTAGATCTGGTCGAAGAAATGATCAATATCGCGGCGGGCAAGGAATTGCGTTATGCGCAAACGGATATCGGCATCAATGGCTGGGCCATGGAAAGCCGCCTCTATGCCGAAGACCCTTATCGCAATTTCATGCCGGCAATTGGCCGCCTGTCGCTTTATCGCCCCCCAGCCGAAGACACGCATGATGATGGCACGATCACGCGCAATGATACCGGCGTTGGTGAAGGTGACACAATCTCGATCTATTATGATCCGATGATTGCGAAATTATGCAGTTGGGGCAGTGATCGCAATGCGGCGATTGGCCGGATGCAGACCGCGCTTGATGCCTTTACCATGCGCGGCATCGGCCATAATATTCCGTTCCTGTCGGCCGTGATGGAACATGACCGCTTTATCAGCGGCGAAATCACCACTGCCTTTATTGATGAGGAATATCAGGACGGGTTCAAAGGCGTGATCGCATCAAAGCCGCGTCAACGCCATCTTGGCATGATCATTGCCGCCGCCGCATATGGCGAGGCGGCACGACTAGCGGGCAGTGATACAGCCCCAACCCACCCACGCCATGATGACAGCCGTAACCAGCAGATTGTACAATTTACTGATATCGAAACTGGCGCGCATGATCGTGAGGCGGATTTGGCACTGACAATCTGCCGGTCGGATGATGCTGGCTATGTCATCACAGTCGCCGCAGATCCTGATAACGAAATCCGCCTGAATCTGGAACAGACGCCGGGGAGCCCGCGACTTACCGCCCAGATTACCGAGCGTGACGACACCGCCGCATATGTTTGTGAATTATGGCGACAGCAGGATCGCTGGCATCTCTATTACCGGGGAACCAATTTATGCGCGCATGTACGGGCACCGCATATCGCCCAATTGGCGCACCATATGAAGCCGGTCGAACGTCCCGATACATCGAATATGCTGTTATGCCCGATGCCGGGCAGCCTGATTAAGGTATTCGTCAAAAATGGCGATATTGTCGAGGCTGGTCAGACCTTATGTATTGTTGAGGCGATGAAAATGGAAAATGCGCTCATCGCTGAAAAACGTTGCAAGGTGGATAGTCTGCTTGCTGGTGAGGGCGATATATTAAGCGTCGATGCCACCATCATGACGTTTGCCCCTGCCGACTAGCTGTTCGGCGAAATTGCCAGCAACCCTTATCGCGGCCAGTGAAACCTCGCTGGCGGCAACAACATCGCCAAGGCTGCTGGCCATCTGGGGACCAATCATCAGCAGGTTTTTACTGGCACTGCCATCAGGCCGGATGATTTGGTTATCCGCAGTGACCCGAAGCCCTTTTCCAAACGCATCAGCAACGCCGATACCGGCTGTTACCAAACTGGCAAGAAACGGGTCTTGGCCTGCACCCGTGCAATTAATCACATAATCAACATCAAGGCAGCGCCCCTCACCAGCAGCGCCCGTCAGATCAAGCCGAAGCGGCGTATCATCGCCCGGGTTAATCGCTGTCAGCCGTGCATGACAGATATCCAGAATACCCGATTGCTGCAGCCGCGTTGCCGCGGCGATGGTTTGCGGTGCGGCGCGATAACGGTAGCGCGACCACAGCCACCCAAGACGGCGCATTAACCGCCGCCGATCATCATCATTCAATGCCGCCCATTGCTGGTTAATGTCGATGCGCAATTCCTCAAAGGCCGCTTGCCAGCGCGAATCTTCTGGTGGCAGATCGGGCAGATAACTGCGGAACCGGCGCAAGATTTTTGACGGGCGTGGCGGTTTTGGCCAAATTGGCGGCCCCTGTTTTACCCAATCTGCCTGTACTGGCGGCAGGTTACCATGTGGTGCCAGCAGATAAATCTGCGCCTGATGATTGCGCCGTGCCAACGCGGTAATCGCGTCCAACGCGGTCAGGCCACTGCCAATAATGGCAATGCGCGATCCGCTGGTTACATGGTCAAGCCAGCGCCCATCCCACGGATTTTGCACCAGCAGTTTTGCCGTCGCTGGCGATGCCATAACCGCGTGATTAACCCGGCACGGCCATTGCGGCGTTGGATTGCCAGTTGCCAGAATGACATGATCGGCGGTGATCAGGCGGCCATCATCAAGGCTTGCTTGCCAGCCGCCGCTGTCGGCCGTGCCAAGGCCGGTTACAATTTGCTGGTGATGGGTGATACCATTATGCGGCGCACCAGCATCGGCCAAAACCGTATCAAGGCAGCTTTTCACATAACGGGCAAAATCACGACGCCGGTAAAAATTACCGGAATTCTGCACAGCCTCCGGATCATCGGTGATATTCGCTTTTGCCCAAAGGCCGAAATCATCACGCTTTTCAGGCCATATCCACATCAGTGCGGCACGCACATTCAGCCGGAAATCCTTATCGTCACAGCCATAGGCATTGCCCGCACCAAGCGCACCCGGCCCGACAATCGTGATCGTGGCCGGTTTTATGCCAGCTTGAACCAGATGAATTACCGTCACCGCAGCAGCAAAACCACTGCCAATAATCAGGATATTTTGATCGGCCACAGCCAAATTCCTTTATTGCCCTTCGGCCTGATGCCAATCGTGGTCAGATCAATTCATCGCTGCGGTCATCGGTTTCGCCAAAGCGTTTCAGAACCGCCGGTCGGGTGCCTTCATAGACCTTATCAAGCGATGCCGCGATACGGGCATTTTCACGCTCAAACAGGCTATTGCCGGCAAGGTCGCTCTCGACAATGAAGGGGCCGAAATTTTCCACCTCAAGAACCCACATGGCCTGCGCAAGCCCAAGTTCCTTTTTCCAGTGAAGATTGCTGACCTGTTTGACACCGCGGCCCAAAAGCGCGCCCGTTCCATAGCCAACCGTGGTCAGATAAATGGCACCATGCGGCACGAAATGCTCGCGGTAATCCTTGGCGCTCATTCCGCCTTTACCAATGATCAGCTTGGCCCCGGATGCGGCCAGCCACGGGCCGATCCATTTAGAAAACCGAAAGGATGCGGTTGCTGTTACCGCACCAAGATCAAAGCTGCCATCATCATGCTGGGTGGCAGCGGGCGAGCAATGAAAATTGGCCGCACTCTCGCCGGGTAACGCCAGCGGCATTGCAACGCCATCTTCCAGCACGCGTTTATAAACCCCTTCACGCGCGGTATAGACAGTCCCATCAAGATAAACAATATCGCCAATCACCAGATCGGCCAATGCTTCGGCGGTGGGGTTCGCGCTGAGGCGAATTTTACGCGGTTTGCTCGGCTTTACCATTCGACTGTCTCCCGCCTCTGATAATCGGTAAACCATTCAGGGTCAGTGCGATATTCAACCCGCCCATCATCAAAAATCCGTGCTACCGCACGGCGCGACGACAAACAAAAGGCATGAACACTCATTTGCATCCCGCCAGTATGGCAATAGCCAACCTCGATATTGCAATCAATCACCATTGATTTGCCAACGAACCCCATCGCGCCCATACCGATGTTGTTGCCCAATGTCTTGAACTCATCCTCAAGCGCGGCAATTTTCGGATCAGGATTACGGTTGCCAACGACACGCAGACAGGCGGCACGCTTGCCAAGCACCATGCAGCTGTCTTTTGAGCCGCCAAGACCAATGCCGATAATCGCCGGTTGACAGGCCAGACCGCGCTTGCCAAACGCCACCAGCGAGTCGAGGTAAAACCGCTTGATGCCCTCGATGCCGTCACTTGGAAACAGCATCCGGTAATCAGTGCCAAACAGGCCGCCCTTATGAACGGTAATCAGATCAATCCAATTGCCGTTCGGTTCAAACCCATATTCGATTTCCGGCGCCCCAATACCGACATTATTATCATGGTCGGTTCGCCATAATGGATGCACCCTGTTTGGCCGCAATGGCACCGATTGTGTTGCGTTTGCCGTCGCACGCCGCAGCGCCGCCTCAAGCGCGACCGGCCCACCATCAATTTGCGCCTCATTACCCATTTTGACATACCATCGAGGACAGCCAGTATCACCGCACATGGCGCGGCTGTCTTCTTTTGCGGCTGCGTAATTTTCCAGCATCGCCTCAAGCACAAAACTGGACAGGTCACCATCCTCGTCATTGGCGGCCTGTTGCAAACCGGCAAGGTAATCATCGGGAATTTCAATTGCTGCTTTCGCCATCAGGCTTTCAGCGGTTTGTTGAATAAGCTCGATATTGATCATTGTGCAGCCCCCACCAGCGTTTCGGCCTCGTCCGCCCCAAGCAGTGACTCGCCCGGCTTGACGATGGTGAATTTCACTGCCTCGCGGGAAACTTCAATGCCCTTATCACCCGATGTTGCAACAGTGAAATAGGATTGGTCAAACGATCCGGCGTCAGGGAAATCTTCGCGGAAATGCGCCCCACGTGAATTCTCGCGCGACAGGCCAGCCTTGGCAATCACCTCGGATGTATCAATCAGGCTTTGCAGACTTAACCAATCATGCCATGACAGGTTAAAGGCCAGATTATCGGCAGCAACGCCAACCGTTTCCATTTCGTCTTTCAAGGCAGCGATCTTTTCAATGCCGCGCTGAATACCAGCAGCATCGCGCATCACCCCGACATCATCCCACATGATATCCATCAGCCGTGTGCGCAATTCCTGAACATTACCCGGTTTCGCCGAGAACGGAATAAGCGCGCGCGCCAGCTCTTCATCAAGAACGGTCTCATCCGGATCATGCAATGCGCCCATTTTCATCGCATCAGCGCCCATTACATCACCGGCAATACCGCCATAAACAGTAGAATTCGCAACACCATTACCGCCAAGACGATTTGATCCATGCGCGCCGCCAGCATCCTCACCAGCAACATAAAGGCCGTGAAGGTCTGTGCGGGTATCAACGTCAACAACAACCCCGCCCATCAGATAATGTGCGGTTGGCACCACCTCGACCAAACCGGCAGCAAGATCAAATCCACTATCGGCGCAGCGCTTGACCATACCTTGGAATTTCTTGGCAACAACGTCCGGCCCAAGATGCGCCATCGAGATATAAACCCCGCCATAGGGCGAGGTACGACCCTGCCGCATTTCTTCGTAAATGGCGCGGCTGACAATATCGCGTGTGGCGCGCTCGCCCGCATCATCATAATCAAACATAAAGCGGTTATTCTCGCCATTGATCAGATAGCCACCAGCCCCGCGAAGCCCCTCTTCAAGCACCGTGCCAGTCATTTTTGTTTCGTCACCCGCCATCAGGCCGGTCGGATGAAACTGCACCATTTCCATATCACGCAGCCCAAGCCCGCGGCGCAATGCCATCGACAATCCGTCCATGCTCTTATCGCCGGATGGGGTGTGATATTTATACATTGTCGGGCCGCCACCGGTTGCCATCAGCACAGTTTTCGCCCGCACCAAACGGAACGTGCCGCGCCGCATATCAATAAACAAAACCCCGGCAAGCGCGCTGCCATCGCGTGACGGGATCAACCCGATTGCGCGATGTTCCTGCAATTTTTCAACGGGGCGCGACAGCACCTGTTCCATCAGGCGGCCAATAATCTCGATACCGGTCAAATCGCCCTTATGGGCGGTGCGGTCAAAGGTCTGTCCGGCAAAGGCCTTTTGATGCAGCGTGCCATCACTGTTGCGGTCGAAAAAACAGCCGATTTCATTTTCCAGCTCATGAATACGGGTTACTGCCGTGGTGACAAGTCGCCAGGCCATATCCTGATCAGGAAGCCATTTGCCGCCGATGATCGTATCCATGAAATGACGCTCGACCGAATCTTGGGGATGCAGCGCCACATTATAGCCGCCCTGCACCATCCGCGTGCAGCCGCATTTGCCGATCAGCCCCTTCACCGCGATTGTAACTTTTTGATCCGGTGCAGCCTTTTGCGCGTGAAGGGCGGCAAACAGACCCGCCCCGCCAGTGCCCAAAATCAGAATATCGGTATCATGTCGTTCAATGATTGGTTTCATCAGATTAAATCGCTTTCAAAAAGAATAGTGTCGACACCAGAAAGGCCAGTGCGACGGCCGACGCCGCCATGGTTTTCTGATGCGGGCTCCATGGCAGAAATTCCAGCGCCATAAGCCGCAGCCCGCCAAAAAGATGGACGGCCAGCAAAAACACCAGCCCAAATTCAGCCAGTTTAACAATCGTCAAATCGGTAAAACGCAGAAAGCCGTCAAGGCGCACCGGCGCCGACACGGCAAGAGACAACATATAGAAATGAACCGGCAAAAATAGCGCCAGACTAAGTCCCGATAGCCGGTGCAGCAAAAAGGCAAACCACAGAGGGTGCGAGCGGTGCGGCCTTATCATAGCCCGCCTCCTGCAAAGGTAACGCTATAAACCGCCTTGCCGCCAAGCCCCAGCAACGCCGCAAAAACTGCCCAGCTGAACAGCGTTAGGGCGCGCCCCCTAAGCCCTAGCCATTCAAAGCTGATTACCCGCACGCCAATGGCCCCATGCACTGACACCGCAACAACAAAACTGCCGTAAAATAAAAACCATGCAACAGAGCCTTGTGTACGGGCCAGAATTTCGGCAACCGTCAAGCCGCCCTGAACCGCATAGATCATGACCGCAATATGGCCGATTACTAGTGGCACCATAATCAGCGCGGTTAGACGCTGTGCCATATATAAACGAATATCCAGCATCTAGCGGCTCCGCCGGAACAATGCCTTGGTCGTTTCCCGCTTTAATCCAGCGATCGACAAGGTGGGGTTAAGTTCGTTCGGACAATATTGCACACAGCCTTGCTGAGAGTGGCAATTGTGACATCCACCGTTCGAGCCAACCGCCGCCAGCCTTACATCCTGACCGGCATCACGGCTGTCATTCAACAACGACCATGACCGGTTCAAGGCTGCCGGACCAAAATAATCGGGGTTCGACTCGACCACATCACACGCCGCATAACAGATCGCACAATTGATACATTCAATCGCCTCACTCGCCGCAATGCGCATCGGATCATCGGGCGTAATCGGCGCCATCGGATCGTCCCGGGTGGCACTGGGATGAAACACCGCCTCGGCAGCAACCCATTTTTCGAAAAACGGATCCATATCGGTTGCCAGATCCTTAATCACTGGTAGGTTCCGCAATGGCGCAACTTCCAATTCATCACCGGCGACAACCTTGCTGACATGCGTGCGGCAGGTCCAGCGCGGCGCACCATTAACCATCATCGCACATGATCCGCACATCCCAACACGGCAGGCGAACCGGTACGATAAAGTCGGGTCAATATATTGTTGAACATACGCCACGACATCAAGCACCGTCTGGTTTTCACGCGCCGGCACCTGATATTTCTCAAAGCGGCCATCATCGCCGCTTTCGCGCCAGATCGACACGGTCATCATTTGCGTTTCATCCGCCACCAGATCACTCCATTTGATTAAACTATCAAAACTATAAATTTAATTTTTTCTTTAATAAAATAAATAATACTTACTAATTATGTAAGAATAACTTACAATACGATCAGCGATTAATCATTAAAGGCCGGATTATCCTACCATGTCCATCCGCCAGCTCCGTACATTGCTCGCCATCCAAGATCACGGCTCGTTCAGCGCCGCCGCCGCCGCTTGTCATGTCACCCATGCGGCGGTAAGCCAGCAGATGAAGGCGCTTGAAACATTATGGGGTGTCGCGCTGTTCGACCGCAAGGGCCGCCGCCCTGAATTAACCCCGACCGGCCGCGCGCTGGCCGCCAAGGCCGATGAAATCATCCGCGCTTATGATGGCATCCTTGCATCGGTGATCGGTGATCAGGGGTTTCAGGGCGAATTTGTACTTGGCGCGGTGCCAACAACCCTGACCGGGCTGGTGCCGCTGGCACTATCGCTGCTGCGCCAGCGCCATGCCGATTTAAGGGTCACGATCTATCCGGGCCTATCACGTCAATTGATGCAACAGCTAGATCGCGGCGCGATTGATGCGGCGATCATCACCCGCCCGGACTTACTACCGCAAGGGCTGGCCTGCCTTGATATTGCGGCCGAACCGATGCAGCTTTTGGCCCCCCCACAAACCGACAGCGATGATCCGATTGAGCTGTTGCGCACCCGTCCTTTTATCCGGTTTGACCGCAATGCAATTTTTGGTCAGATGGTCGAGGGGTGGCTGCAAAAACACAAGATAACTGTCCGGGATTCGATGGAGCTTGAGGGGCTGGAGGCAATTTCCAGCATGGTGATGGCTAATCTTGGCGTCTCGATTGTGCCCAAACGATGTGTGCGCAATATGAACCCGTTACCGGTCAAACGCCTTGCCCTTAGCGGCAATCCACCGGCACGCCAGCTTGGCCTTGCCTACCGTGATGGCACGCCGAAACTAAGCGTTATCAAGGCTGGCGAAACGGCACTTCTTGATGCGGTTGCGATTGGCGAATTCTCATCGTAGACGGGGCCTATTTGCCCGGCTTAATCGCCAGAAAATTCAGCGCGGATAGCATCATTATGCTCGCCCAAATCCGGCACCGCACCAAGCGTTGGCAACGCGCCATTTAGAATTGCGCCCGGTGCCAACAGCTTGACATCACCAGCTGAGGTACGCACCGCAACAAACCGGTTTTGCGGGTGTTGGGCAAAGACATCCATATCGTTTAACCGGCCAAAGGCAATTTGCGCAGCCTGTAATTTATCGGCAATCTTGTCGATTGAATATTGGCTGAACACCCCGTTCATGATCGCATCGAGTGCGGCGCGGTTCTGCACCCGATGCACATTACTGTCAAATTTCGGATCTTGCGGCAGGTCGGGCTGATCAAGGACATCGCTGCAAAGCCGCACCCATTCGCGCTCATTCTGGATCGAAATCAACAGCATTTTTTCATCACCGCAACGATAGGCACCATAGGGCGCAATTGTCGGATGATGCAGGCCCGGACGGCGGATTTCCCGCCCGCCATAATGATGCTGCAAATACGGAACATTCATCCAATCGGCTAGCGCATGAAACAGCGAAACCTCAATTGCGCGACCCTCGCCGGTACGCCCGCGCGCCACCAGTGCCTGCAAGATTGCGGCATGCGCCGTCATCCCCGCCGCGATATCACAAACCGACACACCAACCCGTCCGGGCTCTTCAGGCGCACCGGTTATCTGTGCCAGACCCACCTCGGCCTGCACCAGAAAATCATATGCCTTCATCTGGGCAAACGGGCCGGACGCGCCATAGCCGCTGATATCACAGGTAATCAGCCGCGGATCAGCCGCGCGTAACGCCGCCATGGAAACCCCAAGACGGTCCAGCGCACCGGGCATTAAATTCTGGATAAACACATCTGCCTTGGTCAGCATGGTTTTGAAAATCTTTAAATCGGCGGGCTGTTTCAGATCGAGTGCAACCGATTCCTTGCCGCGATTCAACCAGACGAAATACGAACTATAACCATGCGCGTCAGCGTCATAATTGCGGGCAAAATCGCCTTCAGGGCGCTCGACCTTGATCACCCGCGCCCCAGCATCGGCCAGACGGCTTGCCGCATATGGTGCTGCTACCGCCTGCTCAAGACTGACCACAAGCAACCCTTCAAGATCACGATTCCCCATTTGCCTCTCCTGCCCCTTATGCCGACGTGAATTAACGTAAAATAACCCGAACCAAATTAGGCCAATGCCTCAAAATCACGAATAATCGCCTCGGCCCGTTTGATCACCGGCACATCAACCATCGCCCCATCAAGCTGAACCGCAGACGCGCTGGTCGCAACAGCGGCCATCACGCGCTGTGCCCACTCATAGTCATCCTGACTTGGCCGAAATACAGATTTCGCTGGCGCAATCTGTTTTGGATGGATCAGCAGCTTGCCACCAAAGCCCATGTCACGGGCACGGCGCGCCTCATTTTCAACGATTTCGGCATCATCAAATCGCACCGCAACCCCGTCAAGCGGCGCTGCCTTTTGCCCCAGACGCGAGGCAACAACGATCTTGCCACGCGCATAATATAACGATTCCCAATGCGGCTCGGCGCCAATATCAAGCGAGAAATCCAGATGACCAAATGCGCATTGCAGCACTGACGGGTGTTGCATCATCGCCTCAACCGCCGCCAGCCCGATCGCGCTTTCAATGATTGGCACAATCGGCATATCAGCCCCAAGCGTTTTGGCAATCACATCCAGATGATCCGCAGATTCGGCCTTTGGCAGCATAATCATCTGCGGTGGATTTTTTACCAACGCCTCCATATCCTTTGCAAACCAGCCGCTGTCAAACCCGTTACACCGCACCACCAGCGGCACCGGCAAATCAGGCCGGTCACCCAGCGCCGCATGGGCGGCTGGCTTGTCGGCATCAGACACCGCATCTTCAAGATCCATGATCACCGCATCGGCGCCGCTAGCCGCCGCCTTTGACAGTAATGCGGCGCGATGTCCGGGCACAAACAGCGGAACAGATAGAGGTTTTGCTGAAGTCATAATTTTGTCTTTCTAGTGATTTGCATCTAGGGGGTGACAGTTGCTGTCATGGTTATATTGCCATCAGCGCCGCGAACACAGGCCGCCAGTTTCGCATCTTCAGGATTGGCATCGACCATAATAGGATCACCGCAGACCAGCGGGCGCACCCCGCGATAGGCCATATGTTGCGGCAGCTTTCTATTTACCGTGCAGGCAAGGTTAAGCATCAGGGTTGCCTGCAAAGGGCCATGAACCAACAGCCCGCCATGCCCCTCGACATTCATCGAATAAGGCAGGTCGTAATGAATACGATGACCGTTGAAAGTCAGCGCCGAATAGCGGAACAGCATCACACTATTCGCATCAACCTGCCAGCGATGTGCGGCCTTACTATCCGCAATCGGATCCAGCGGCGGTGCGGCCGTTACCTCTTCACGGTAAACGACATCATGGCGTTCGCGCAGTTTCAGCTGACCATCAACCGAAAATTCATGCGTCACTGCAACGAAACACAGATTGCCACTTTTGCCTGATTTAAAGGTGATATCGTCAATGCGGCTTTGCTTGCTGACATGGTCACCAATACTGAAATCACCGTGAAATTCCAGCCAGCCACCTGCCCACATTCGCCGCGCATAGGGGATTTCGGGCAGAAAATCGCCGCGTTTTGGGTGGCCGTCAGGCCCCAGCGCATCCGGATCAACCGCGTCAGGGGCCAGACACCAATGCATCCCGGGCGGCACCGCGGTACCGGCAAAACAATGCGCTCCCAGCGTATGTTTGAAATGATTAACCATGCGCGGGGTAATCACATCATTGCTTGTTACGCTGTTACCAATCCAGTTGGAAAAATCCATCAATTTGCTCCTATGCTTTGACCCGCCATATATCCAAAACCAAATTATCGACCAGATAGAATGACCGGCTAGCGTTGTAGTTTGCTGGCCAGATCCGATGCTGAAACACCGCCAAGATTATTCGTCATTGCCCATAAATCATGCGCCGCCGCCGTGCCGATTAACGCCGCGCCCTTGGCCAGCAGCCGCTGCCCCAGAACCGCTGGATCAATTGGTGATAAAAGATCAAACGACTGGCTAGATGTCTTGCCGTCTTTCAGCCGCACCTCAACACGCGCCGCACTATCGGCAATGCTGTCATCGCCGACCACCTTGACCCGTTCAGCAAGCGCCATCAGATATGTGTCCTTGCAGGCCGCATCATGATAGCTTTCATAAGCGGCAAGATTGATATTTTGCAGCACCATCGCCGCCAGAAAGACATAGCTGAATTTAATTTCAAGGCCGGTTTGCGGTGTCTTTATATCACAGACATTCTGCCACCGCGGGGTGATATTGACCCGCACCTCGTCAACATCATCGGCGGCAATCTTGCCACCGGCCTGCAACAAAAGCAGTGCCTCGATCATCGCATGGGTGCCGTGGCAGCAGGCGTGTAACTTGTGACTGACGCTAGCAAAAAAGAACTTATCAAATGACCAGTCAGCAATTTTGCCACTGCCAGCATTGTCGGCGTGATGTGCGGCCAGAAAGCTTTGCGCGCCAGCAAAGGCATCGGTGCTGGCGGTAAAGCCGCGTTTGGCAAGGCTGGCCGCCTCAATCCCGTTTGCCGCAGCCGCCCCCGCATTAAACGGTTTACCCATTGTGCCAAATTGTGATTTAAGCCCCGACGCACGGGTGCTAACCAGACCCAGTGCCGCCGACAGCGCATCGCGGTCAAGCTGATAAAGCCGCGCCGCGGCGATGGTGGCACCAAAGGCGCCTGACGTTGCGGTCTGATGAAATCCGGCATCATAATGATCACGCCCAAGAACCATACCAATCCGGCAGGTTGCCTCGGCGCCAAGCAGAAATGCGTCAACCACATCACCGCCCGATGCCCCCATCTCTTCAGCCGCCGCCAATGCCGCCGGAAAGATTGCCACAGACGGATGACCGATATAGGCAAAATGCGTGTCGTCATAATCAAGGGCGTGCGAGATCGTGCCATTCGCCAGCGCCGCAGCACGCGCTGGCACGCGCAATTTACTGCCGGTAACGGCGGCCTTGGCAACCCCACCTTCGGCCGCAACAAAATCACGGATGATGCGCGCCAACGGCTGATCAGCACCAGCAAGACTGACCACCATCCAGTCGAATAGTGATAATTCTGCCATCTTGCGGGCATCTTGCGGCAGGCGGGCAGGCCCCATTTCGGCAAGGTCAAGAATATGCGGCAGTAGGGCTGAATCGGGCATTGCTGAACCTATAAAATCGTTACCATGTCAACTCAATATTACGTCAAATATTTTCAAATGGTCGGCCTGCCCAGTCTAACCAGAACAGCCGGCCTTTACCAAGCGCCCGATAGCATTTTACCCATATCAAATCAGGCGATATATGACAGTGGTGTATTTTGGGCAATCGGGGCTAGCCGGGCATTTTCCACGTGGCTGTTGTCATCGCGGCAAGTTTGCCATCGCTGCCCCATAAGCGGCTTTCCATGAAAGATAGCGACCGCCCCTTTTTGATAAACCGCCCCTCGACGGTTGCCCGCCCCGTTAAAACAGGGCGCAGATACTGCGTTTTCATTTCGATGGTGATCCCCATGCCAGCGGTTTTGTGCAAAAGATGCCCCATCGAAATATCCATCACCGCCGCGATGATGCCGCCATGAAGCGAGCCTTGCGGGTTCATCAGCATCTCAGTGACCTCAAAGCTGATACGAAGATGATCCTTGTCAGCATCAGCCGCCGTTTCTGGGAGATAGTCAAACTCCAACCCGATAAATTTTGACAGGAAGAATTTTTCAAAGACCTGTTCACTGCTTTCGAGAACAGACTCGATATGATCGCGAACCTGAACTGGATCGACTTTACGTATTTTCGTCAAAATATAATCTCCTAACGGGTCACTTTCATGTAAATATCGCGCTTGTTTTACCGTCACAGAACACATCACGACGCCTAAAATGGCCGCCAAGAATTGCACTGCGTCAGGCGTTTGTCCATAGCGAATGTCGGCTATCATACCGCTGATTTCCCTATGGATTTTGATCAGATTATCCGATTGCCAGATCACGCTGGACCGGCGGCGCAGCCGCGTCCGGAAATATCAAGAAAACCCGCCATATGCCCGAATTTGCGCTGGCCTTTCAAGGGGCAGATGCCTAATCTGGGGCCAGTTAGGTTTGGTGGCAGCATGATCTGACCGCCACGCCCCATCAAAGTTGATTTCTGGCCCGATTTACGTGCGGTTATCGTCAAAATGAATTTATCAAAGAGGTAGACAATGAGCAGTGGCAACAAGACCGCCCTTATCACCGGATCTGGTCAAAATATTGGTCGCGGTATCGCCAATCAATTGGCGCTAGCCGGCTTTAACATCATCGTCAATGGCAGCCGCAATCAAGAGGCGGCCGAAGCGGTTGCCGCCGAGGTGCGCGCGCATGGTGTCGAGGCATTGGTGGCAATGGGGAATGTTGGCATTAAAGCCGAAGCCGAAGCAATCGCCAGCGCCGGACTGGATCATTTTGGCCGGATTGATGTGCTGGTCAATAATGCAGCAATACGCCCGCACGAACCATTTCTGGAGATGCGTGACGATGCGTGGCAAAAGGTCATGGATGTCGATCTGAACGCCGCAATCTGGCTATCACGCGTGATTTTACCCGGCATGATCGACAATGGCTGGGGCCGGATCATCAGCTTTTCCGGCATGAATGCCCAGCGCGGTTATCCGGGCGCCTCGGCAGTCTCGGTTGCCAAACACGCGGTCTGGGGGCTGACCAAGGCACTCGCCGTTGAATTCGGCACCAAGGGCGTTACCGCCAACATCATTTCACCGGGAACATTTCCGCCTAACGACGCCGACATTAAGAGTGATGCAAAATTTTCGGCATTGCTGAAGGCAAACCCATCAGGCCGGCTTGGCCGCACCGAAGATATTGGTGGTATGGTGGCCTATCTCTGCTCGGAAAATGGCGGTTTTGTGAATGGTCAGATGCTGCAAATTAATGGCGGCGTGGTCATGCAGTTCTAGAATGATTACCAGTAACGCGCCTGATCGGGTGCCAATATTAGGTGCCGGTATCAGGTGCCAATCAGTCTAAAAAAAACCGTCGCACCCACCAACGGGCGTGACGGTTTTCTAATGCTGCATTATCGCCAGATCATGAAAAACATGAGGCTCTATAATCAGCTGCCTGTCCAAACCGGCTTGCGCTTTTCCATAAAGGCGCGCCGCCCCTCGATATAATCGGCACTGTCGAAACAGGCCTGCACCATTGCCTCACACGCGGCCAGATCGCGCTGGCTTTCATCCATGCGGGTCTGATTGGCGATGAATTTGACCGCATCAACGGTCAAAGGCGCATTGGCGGTAATCATTGTTGCCATATCGTCTGCGGCCGCCTCAACCGCGCCATCTTCGGCAACCCGGTTGACCAGTCCCATGATCCGCGCTTCTTCAGCATCAAAGCGGCGCGCCGTGAAAAATATTTCCTTGGCAAAGGCTGGCCCAACAAGATTGGCCAGCCGGTTAATGCCCAAAAATCCATAGCCAAGACCAAGTCGCGCTGCCGGAATGGCAAAATTAGACCCCTGACCACAAATGCGAATATCACAGCAAACCGCCAAGGCAACCCCGCCACCAACACAGAACCCGTCAATTTGCGCAATCGTTGGTTTGGGAAAGGCCTCGACCTTGTCATAAACGCGCTTGGTGGTGGCGTTATAATGGGCAACCCCCTCAGCACTTGCGCGCTCGCTTTCAAATTTCGATATATCGGCCCCCGACACAAAGGCCTTGCCACCAGCACCTGACAAAATCAGCACGCGCACTTCGTTGTCAGCGGCAAACCGGTCAAGCGCCACTTCGACCGCTTCCCACATTTCCAGCGACACCGCATTCCGCTTTTCCGGCTGGTTAAAGATGATACGGGCGATGGCGCCAGATTGGTTTACGATAATTTTATCTGTCATGACGTCGGCTGTCCTTTAACTGATTTTTTCTGGTATTTGATCGTTTCTGGTATTTGATCTTTTTGGGTGACGGGCTGATTGATCACGCCCCTCATGTTAAATTGGCACTGCCGAGATGGTCATGCGACCAGGCCGGCTTGAGGTTTGGACTCTATATGGTTTTGGCCTCACGCAGCGCGGCGATTTCGGCCGCACTATAGCCCAATGTTGATAGAATATCATCGCAATGACCACCGGCAAGCGGCGGCGGTGCCGCAAGATGGCTTGGGGTCCGGCTCATCATAATTGGCTGGCCGACGAGATGCGTGTCACCGCGCTCATGGCTTTTGACCGGCTGTGCCAGCCCAAGATGTTTTACCTGCGGGTTCTCGAACGCCTGACCAATATTATTGATTTCACCAGCTGGAACACCGGCTTCGTTCAAGATATCAATCCACGCAGCCGTCGTTTTCGTGCCGGTAATCGCCGTGATCGCGGCATTCAGCGCGTCACGATTTTTCGACCGGTCAGGGCCCGTCGCATAATCAGGATTTGTGATCCAATCCTCGCGTCCAAGCGCGGCCGCAAACCGTTCCCAGATCAATTCACCAGCAACGGCAATATTCATATACCCATCACTGGTGACAAAAACGCCGGTTGGAATTGAGGTCGGGTGGTTATTGCCGGCCTGTTTGGCGATGTCGCCATCCATAAGATATCGCGCCGCCTGAAAATCAAGCATGAACATTTGCGCTTGCAACAGCGAGGTTTGCACCCATTGCCCCTGCCCCGAATGAGCCCGTTCTAGCAGCGCAATAAAGATGCCCTGCGCCGCAAAAAGACCTGCACAAAGGTCGGCAATCGGAATGCCAACACGCATCGGCCCTTCGCCCGGCGCACCGGTAATCGACATCAGGCCGCCCATACCCTGCGCGATCTGATCAAACCCCGGACGCCCGCTATAAGGCCCGTCCTGACCAAAGCCAGAGATTGACGCATAAACCAGACGCGGGTTGGTTTTGGACAATGTTTCATAGTCAATGCCGAGCCGGTTTTTAACGTCGGGGCGGAAATTCTCAACAATGACATCGGCCTTTGCCGCTAGCTGGCGAAAGATTTTCATACCAGCTTCACTTTTCAGATTTAGCGTAAGGCTGCGTTTGTTGCGATGCAGGTTCTGAAAATCTGGCCCATCACGAGGCCCGCCAAGCTGGGCGTCATCTGCTGGTGTTTCGATCTTGATTACATCCGCGCCCCAGTCGGCCAACTGGCGAACACAAGTCGGCCCCGAACGAACCCTTGTAAGATCAAGCACCAGATAATCCTTCAACGCGCTGCTGGCAGGCGGCGTTCTGGTGCCAATCTGACCGGCATGGGTCGGGGCGTTTGATGGTTCTGTCATTTCAGTCTCCAAAATCAGGTCGGCAAGTTAAAAAAGTAAGGTTCGGGCTGTGATATCCGAATAACATAGCCTCACCAAAAACGCATCACCCCGCCAAAAACGGGCCGCCCAGATTAAATTTACCAGATTAAAGTTACCGGCAATTACTGCTGACAATTATTGCTGACAATTACTGGGCAACATTGGGCAACATTGGGCTTTACAAGGTGATAGGCGGTGAAATTGTATTTTAAATCCATATTGTTGTATACTATCGGAACAATATTCAGGCTTGTCAAATATTGTATTTCGTTTTTTTACGTCAGCTAAATGCGATAAACCCGCCACCAAAACCGCCTGAGCGCGATCAAGAAAGCGGCGTCTTTGCGCTGTATGGCCGTTTGGTCATAAAGTCGAAATCAACCCCTTCACCGGCCTGATTAACCTGCTCCATATACAGCTTTTTATAACCACGATCGGCACGAACCGTATGCGGGGGCTGCCAATGCGCGCGGCGGCGTTCAATTTCATCATCATCCACCAGCAATTCCAGCCTTCGATTGGGCACGTCGAGGCGAATTTGATCACCCGTTTCGACCAGGGCCAACGGCCCACCGATCGCTGCCTCGGGGCTGGCATGCAGCACGATACTGCCAAAGGCGGTACCACTCATCCGGCAATCCGAGATTCGCACCATATCCTTAACCCCCGTTGTCGCCAGCTTTTTTGGGATCGGTATATAGCCCGCCTCGGGCATTCCCGGGGCACCCTTTGGCCCGGCATTGCGCAGAATTAGAACGCTGTCCTTGGTCACATCAAGATCGGGGGTGTCAATTCGGTTTGCCAGATCTTCTAGCGAGTCAAAAACCATGGCTGGCCCCTGATGCACCAATAGATCAGGCGAGCAGGCCGATTGCTTGATAATCGCCCCATCGCCAGCCAGATTGCCACGCAAAAACGCAATGCCGCCCCCAACGTGAATCGGATCATCAAGACCATGAACAACATTTTGCGGAAACGCGGCGGGCATATCCTCGATCTCGTCGCCAAGCGTGCGCCCGCTTACAGTCAGGCAATCAAGATGCAACAGCGGCTTTAGGGCACGAAGGATCGGTGCCATACCGCCAGCGCGATGCAAATCATCCATATAGAACTGGCCGTTCGGTTTCAGATCGACCAAAACCGGCGTGTCATTGCCAAGCGCATCAAAGGCGGGCAGATCAACCTCAATACCGAGCCGCCCCGCCATTGCCGTTAGATGGATGATGGCATTGGTTGAACCGCCGATTGCCAACAGCACCCGAAGCGCATTTTCAAATGATTTTGGCGTCATGATCTGGGATGGGCGCAGCTGTTCTGCGGCCAGCGCCATCGCCCGTGCACCGGCCATTTCGGCGTGGCGCAAACGGTCTGCTGCCACCGCTGGGATCGTGGCACCGCCGGGCAACATCATGCCCAATGCCTCGGTAACACAAGCCATCGTGCTTGCAGTTCCCATTACGCCGCAGGTTCCCGCAGTTGGTACCAACTGGCCCTCAATCTGATTAATGTCAGCCTCGGTAATACGGCCACCACGATAATCGCCCCAAAACCTGCGGCAATCGGTACAGGCACCGACACGCTGTTCACCAACCGTTCCCGACAACATCGGGCCGGTTACAATTTGAATTGCTGGCAGATCGGCACTGGCTGCCGCCATTAATTGCGCTGGCACGGTTTTATCACAGCCGCCGATCAGCACACAGGCATCCATTGGCAGCGCCCCGATCATTTCTTCGGTATCCATTGCCATCAGGTTGCGGAAATACATGCTTGTCGGAAAGGCAAAGGACTCATGCAGCGAAATGGTCGGAAATTCCATCGGCAGGCCGCCAGCCAGCATCACGCCACGTTTGACCGCCTCGACCAGCTTTGGCACATTGGCATGACAGGCGTTATAATCGGAATAGGTGTTGGCAATGCCAATAACCGGACGCGACAACGCATCATCGCTATACCCCATCGCCTTGATAAAGGCTTTGCGAAGGTAAAGCGAAAATGCCTCATCGCCATAACGGGTCAGGCCGCGCTTCATGCCTTTTTGCTGGTCAGTCATTTCATCCCCCAAAAAAATACCGCCGGACTATAGCAATAAATGTCGATTTTGCTTTGCTGTTTTTGATTGTTCAAGACGGAAAAATCGGCACCTGTAAGCAAATTCGGACTGGAACTATTTTCGCTTGATAGCGCCTCAGCATTACGCAAAGATTATCCAGCATCATGCAACGATTAAAAAACCGCCAAGCCTAGACAATAACCTGCCCATATTCCTGTCACCGTGTCCATGCTGTGTTAATTTTATCAACCTTCGTTACCGAGCCTCATCATGCCATCAGCTTCTTCTGCTCTTATTCAAACGCTAGCCAATAATGGTGTCGAGGTTATTTTCAGCCTGTCCGGCAACCAGATCATGCCGCTTTATGATGCGTGTATTGATGCCGATATTCGCATCATTCATACCCGCCATGAAGGCGCTGCTGTCTATATGGCCGAAGCCTACGCCCAAATCACCGGCAAAATTGGCGTCGCCTTGGTGACGGCTGGCCCGGGGTTATTAAATGCGGTCTCGGCGCTTTATTCGGCGGCGCGTTCAGAAAGTCCGGTTTTGCTGATTAGTGGGGACGCTGCTGTGAACATGGACGGGCGGGGCGGCTTTCAAGAACTCGATCAATGTTCGGTTACCGCACCAATCACCAAATATTCAACACGGCCAAATGCGGCGGCCGCGATCCTGCCCGAATTAGAACGGTGTATTACCGCCGCCCTTGGTGGCAGCCCGGGGCCAGTGCATCTTGCGCTCGCCTTTGATATGTTATCACCAACCACAGATTTAGAACCGGCTGCGGTAACCGCAATACCCCCTGCATCAGGCGTTAGCCACGATGATCTTGACCATATTATTCGTGCAATTGAGGCGGCGAAATGCCCGCTTTTCATAACCGGCCCGCAGGCAAATAAAACCCGCCAACCAGCCGTTAATGCCGCGCTTGAGGCGGCGTTGGGACTGCCGGTTATCTGTCTTGAGTCAGCCCGCGGTCTTTCCGATAGTTTTTACGGCGATCTGACAACCACGCTAAAAGCCGCCGATCTGATCATTCATCTTGGAAAGCTGGCAGATTATTCCACCGGCATTCATGCCGGTGGCAGGATTACCGCAGGAACGCCGATTATCTCGATTTTGACCGACGATCAGGCCGCACCAAATCCGGCGCATGACAAAAACCCTATCCAGCTTATGCGCACTGGCAGCATTCCGGCGGCGATGACCCAGCTTGCCGCCGCAATTACCGATCGTGATATTAATGTAGGCGCCGATCATTGGCCGGCCGCAATCAGTGCATCAATTACCCGCCGTCTTGACTGGCAGGCGGACGGCAAAGGCCGGCATCCAGCCGCCCTGACCACACAGTTACAGGCAGCGATTAACCGCGCCCCAGCGCCGATTCTAATCGCCGATGGCGGCGAATTTTGCCAATGGGTTCAGGCCGGATGCGTTGCCCCACGCCGCATAATCAATGGCCCATCAGGCGCAATTGGTGGCGGTATTGCCTATGCGATTGGCGCCGCGATTGCCGCACCGGATGCGCAGATTTTTCTGGTGATGGGCGATGGAACGGCAGGATTTTATCTTGGCGAGATGCATACAGCCGTGCGCACAAACGCCAATATCACCGCGATCATTGGTAATGACTACCGCTGGAATGCCGAGGTGCAAATCCAGATTGACACCTATGGACCGGACCGCGTCTATGGCTGCGAGCTTGATGAAAAAGCCGATTATGCAGCGGCGGCAATCGGCCTTGGCGCCTTTGGCAAAACGGTTGGGCCGGACGATGATCTGGACGCCGCCCTTGCCGCCGCCAGCGCGTATCAAGGGCCAGCTTTATTAAATGTGCTAATAGACGGCGTGGCCGCCCCCAAATTTGTGCCCCTCAAGCTATAGGGAAACTTTTCGGACGATATGCGCATCTTATAGCCTGCGCCTCATCCTATCCGGCGAAATTTGCCTCACGCGCCCGCACCAGTGCAACCAGCGTATCATTATAGGGTGTCTTAATGCCCATTTCACGGCCAAGCACCGGCACCATGCCGTTGATCGCGTCAATCTCGGATCGTTTGCCAGCCATATGATCAAGCCGCATTGACGGATTGGCGTTGGGCATATCGGCGGCAAATTTGGTGCCATAGGCAACTGCATCGCTAAAGGAAAATGCCACGCCACGTGCCCGCCCGATTTCATAAGCCTCAAGCATACAGCCAAGCGCCACCGCACGCCGGTCATCATCGCTGAACAGCTGGCCGATTGTGCAGTCAAATGCCACTGACGGCGCACTGCACATGACATTGCAAATAAATTTTTCCCAGACAAGCTGATGAATATCAGCAAACGCCTTGGCTTTAAAACCCGCCCCTTGCCATAGTGATTCAACCCAGACCAACCGGTCAGTCATACCGCCATCCATTTCGCCGATCCGAATCTGGCGCATCGCGTTATGATGGATGTGACCCGGCCCCTTGATTGACGCGCCAAACCCTTCGGCAACCCCAAGCAGCACGTTATCGGTTGGCATGAATTGGGCAATCCGCTCGCCCGCACCAAGCCCGTTCTGGATTGTCAGAACCAGTGCGTCTGGCTGCATGATTTTGGCGATTTCAGCCGCCGCGCTGCCGACGCCATTGGCCTTGGTGGCAATCACAAAAAGATCAATCGGGCCAAGATCGGCAATTTGGTGAACCGCTGTAATGCCGTTGATTATGCGGTCACCACTAGCCCCTTCAAGATGCAGCCCGTTTGCCCCAATGGCGGTGATATGGTCGCCCCAGAGATCAACTACCGATGTCTGATATCCAGCCTCGGCGAACAATCCGGCATAGACCGAGCCCATCGCACCCGCCCCAACGACGGCGATGCGTGGCGCGTTCTTTGATTGAAACCCACGATTGGATTCAGCGCTGGCCTTTGTCATTGAATATCTCCCCCTATTTTAAAAACCATGACAAAATGAAAATCTTAGCAACGCGCCCATCAACAGCGTCAGCCCTCGGCCACGACAATCGTTCCGGCGGCGATCAAGGCATCAATTTCTGCATCACTAAGGCCCGCCGCCACCAGCACCTCACGCGTATGCTCGCCAAGCGCCGGCGGTAAGCCAGCAACCCCAACTTCGCGTGACCGGCTGAATTTAATTGGCGAGGCAACCCCCTGATAATCATCCCGCGCAAGCACCATTTCGCGTTCGGCCGTTTGCGGATGCAGCAGGGCTTCTTCGATATTACGCACCGGGCCGGCCGGCACCCCGGCAGCAAGCAGAGTTTCGGCAAATGATGCCCCATCGACCTTGGCCAGCGCCGTGGTCAGCAAATCGGTCAAGGCCGCACGATTGACCACGCGGTCGGCATTATCAGCAAAGCGCGGATCATCGGCAATTTCACCCTCGCCAAGCGCGTCACACAGGCGGCGAAACGCACGATTATTCCCGATCCCGATAAAAATATCATTGGTCGCGGTTGCAAATTTATCATAGGGCGAAATGTTCGGATGCGAATTGCCGGTGGCGCGCCCCGGTTTCTTGCTTAGAAAATAATTGGCATTATGCGGATGCATCAAGGCCAGCGCCGAGTCATAAAGCGTCATGTCGATATATTGACCAAGACCTGATGTTTGACGTTCGTGAAGAGCCATCAAAATCCCGATCACGCAATATAGCCCCGTTCCCATATCAACGATTGGCGCGCCAAGACGAACCGATCCGCTTTCGGCCATTCCATTGATCGACATCATGCCAGTCATCGCCTGAATTACCGCATCATAACCGGGCGCACCGCCTAGCGGCCCGGTCGCGCCAAACCCTGATATGCGGCAATGGATAAGCCGGGGAAAGCGGTCCTTTAAAACATCCTCATAGCCAATACCCCATTTTTCCAGAGTGCCCGTCTTGAAATTATCAATCAATATATCGGCGTCTTCTAGAAGCCGCAGCAACAGATCACGGCCAGCCGCGCTGGCAAGGTCAATGACAATGGATTTCTTGTTGCGGTTCACATTGATAAAATACGACGCCATATCACGGGCAAATGGAGGCCCCCACCCACGAACCTCATCACCGCTTGCCGCCTCAATTTTGATAATCTCGGCGCCATGATCAGCCAGAATCTGCGTGGCATAGGGGCCGCCCAGAACGCGGGTCAAATCAATCACCTTAACCCCCTCAAGCGCGTGCTGACCCAAATTTGATTTTGCTATTGTCATGTTTTACTTAACGCCCCTGATTCTTGTCGCCCAACCATGTCGCCCAACGGGGCCACTGGTCAAGGCTGATGCCCTAATATGATTTTGGCAAACCAAGCACACGCTCGCCAATATAGTTTAGCACCATTTGCGCACTGACCGGTGCAAGGCGCGGAATCAGCGATTCGCGAAGCAGGCGCTCGACATGATATTCCTTGGCATAGCCCATGCCGCCAAGCGTCATCACTGCATTTGTTGCCGCCTTAAATCCTGCCTCAGCGGCAAAATATTTTGCCGCATTCGCCATACCGCCAGCTGGCGCACCGCTATCATATAAATTTGCCGCCTTGGCAATCAGCAGACTGGCTGCTTCAAGCTCAATCCAGCTTTCGGCAAGCGGATGCTGAATGCTTTGATTTTGTCCGATAGGGCGGCCAAAAACAATGCGCTCGCCAGCATAGTCCACAGCCCGGCGAAGCGCCGTCTTGCCAATGCCAAGCGCCTCGGCAGCGATTAAAATCCGTTCAGGATTCAGACTATCCAGAAGATAGGAAAACCCCTTGCCCTCTTCGCCGATCCGGTGCGCCTCTGGAACCATCAACCCATCAATGAAAATCTGATTACTATCAACCGCCGCGCGCCCCATTTTTTCGATCTCGCGCACCTCGATGCGGTTCCGATCAAGATCAGTATAGAACAGCGTCAACCCGTCAGTTCGCCGCGCCGCAGGATCGGGCTGGCTGGTGCGTGCCAGCAGCAGAATTTTAGAAGCAACCTTGGCGGTCGATGTCCAGATTTTCTGCCCAGACACAAGATAGCCGCCCTCAACCTTGTCAGCGCGCGTGCGAATATTACCCGTATCCAGTCCGGCATCAGGTTCGGTCACCCCAAAGCAGCATTTAACCTCGCCCTTGATCAGCGGCGGCAACCATTCGGCGCGCTGTGCCTCGGTGCCATAAACCACAATCGGGTGCGGTCCAAAAATATTGATATGAACTGCCGATGCCGCCGCCATACCGCCGCCTGTTTCAGCAATTTTCTGCATCATCAACGCCGCTTCGGAAATTCCAAGCGCGGCGCCGCCATAGGCCTCGGGCATGGCAATTCCAAGCCAGCCACCAGCAGCGATTGCAGCATAGAATTCTTCGGGAAACCGGCCATCACGATCAGCCGCCAACCAGTAATCATCGCCAAAATCGGCCATAATAGCGGTGATGGCATCAATGATGGATTGCTGGGTCGGCGAATAGGCAAAATCCATCCTGTTTGATCTCCTTAATAATCAGCGCCACTAATCAGCGCCGCCTGACACACGCCGCCTGACACACGCCGCCCTAGCTGGTGCGCGTTCACTGGTACGGATAGCCTGACCAATGAGACGGCCAGAGGGACAAAAATATCTGGCACTTACAGTGAAATGTTTTTTGCCAAAACCCAACAATTTTTTCGCCTTACAGTCACAATAAATATAACGCGGATAAAAGGGTATGCGGTCATGCCAGAATTTGTCATTGATCAGCCGCAGGCTTTGCCCATGACGGCGGCCGTTTGGCAAAAAACGCATCAACCCCTTCGCCGGCATCGGGGTGTTCCCAGCAATCGGCCAATGCGGCAATCGTCATATCAATAACCGCATCATCAATGGCCGGCGTCAACCTGCCGATCAGGCCCTTGGCCGCCTGCATTGCGCTTGGGCTGGTGGCAAGATATGGGGCAATCATGGCCTTGGTGGCGCTGGCAAAATCTGACGCCGGAACGAGGCTTGTAACCAGTCCAATGCGATACGCCGTCTGGCTGTCAAACCGCCGTGCCGACATAAATAATGCGCGCGCCGCCGCTGCCCCGATACGCGCCACAACATAGGGGCTGATCGTCGCCGGTATTAACCCAAGGCGCGTTTCGGTCAGGCCAAAGATAAGATTGTCCGTGGCCAGCACTTCATCACAAACCGCCATCACGCCAATACCGCCACCAAAGGCGTTGCCATCAACCGCGCCAAGCAGCGGTTTTGGAAACCTGTTCATCACACGTAACAGATTGGCCAACGTCGCCGCTTCGGCCATGCGTCTGGCGCGCGGCGCATCAATTTGCTGGCGCATCCATAAAAGATCACCCCCCGCACAAAAACTGCCCACTGCCGTTTGATTGCCCGCCTCTTGCTTGTCTGCCGGGGTGGCTTTCAGGCAAACAAGCCGGCAATCGGGATCATCCCCAAGCCGGACAAAGGCGGCATGAAGTGCAGCAATCATTTCAGGCGATAGCGCGTTATGCCGGTCAGGCTGATTCAAGCAAAGATAGACAATGCCGCTGGCCTCATGGGTTTCAATAATTGGCCCCGAAATTGACGAATAAGACATGATGAAATTCCTTTGGGAAGCGTAAAATAATCAATGTTTAACCGGCTCTCATTTCGCCAGATTTGGCGCTAGCGGGTTCGGCGTTTCCCCGCGAAGGCTGGTGGCAAATTCTGCCGCAACGCCAAGCGCATCAAGATCAAGCCCGGTCGCAAAACCCGCACCGGCCAGCATATGTGCCACCGCCTCGCTGGCGACATTGCCAGCTGCACCCGGCGCATAGGGACAGCCGCCAAGCCCGCCAACCGACGCATCAAAACAGCGCAGCCCATAGGGCAGGCTTGCGCTAATATTGGCAACTGCATGACCGCCCGTATCATGGTAATGGCCGGCAAGATTTTGCCCGTCAACCGACCGCACACACACATCAAGAAGTCGCCGGATTGCATCGGGTTCGGCCATGCCAATCGTGTCGCCAAGCGAGATTTGATAACAGCCCATATCCATCATTCTGGCCGCCAGATCAGCGACAATCTGCGGCGCGATCTGCCCCTCATCTGGGCAATGGACAACCATGCTGATATAGCCGCGCACCGCAATTTTATGCGCCCGTGCCGCCGCCATTACCGGTTCGAACCGATCTAGGCTCTGGGCGATGCTGCAATTGATGTTTTTTTGGCTAAAACTCTGCGATGCCGCCGCAAAAATACCGATCTGATCAGCACCGGCAGCCACCGCCCGCTCAAAGCCGGTCATATTTGGCACCAGTGCGGCGTAGGAAATATTGGGCTGGCGCGCGATTCCGGCCATGACCGCATCACCATCGGCCAGTTGTGGCACCCATTTTGGGCTTACAAAGCTAGTTGTCTCAATATGGCTAAAGCCGCATTTTGACAGCAGATTAACCAGCTTGATTTTCGCATCAGTCGGGATTGAAACAGGCTCATTTTGCAACCCGTCACGCGGGCTCATCTCAAAAATTCTGACACTGTCTTGGTTCACTTCGATTTTCCATTTGGCTATGGTGCGCGCTTAGGGCTAACATAACCCATCTTAAGGCCAGCGGTCGGCATTTAATTCCGTCGAACCGGCCAGCCATTACACTTGTTTGACCCACCATCGGAGCATTTTTCCATGAGTAAAATCAATATCCAATTTACCCTTTTTTCGGCCTTCTATTCGCCGTTGATTTCAACAATGACCGGCGGTTTTCTGAAAGATGAGGGGCTGGATTTTGACTATACAATTGCCGCGCCCGGCGTGACCGCAATCACTGCATTGGATGATGGTACCGCCGATGTTGTGCAATCGACCCTTAGTCAGGGGTTTAACACCCTCAATAAGGGCGAGGTTCCGGCTTGTGTACATTTTGCCCAGATCAATGAAATGGACGGGTTCTTCCTGACCGGCCGTGATGCTGATCCGGCTTTTAGCTGGGACAAGCTTGAGGGTGCAGAGGTTCTTGTTCATCATGGCGGCCAGCCGATGACAATGTTTAAATATGCTTGTTACAAGGGCGGCATTGATATCAATAAAATCAAAATCATTGATGCTGGCAATGGCGGCGAAATGGACAAGGCCTACCGGGCTGGCACCGGCCAATATATCCACCAGCAAGGCCCGGCCCCGCAGCAGCTTGAGGCGGATGGCGTTGGTCATGTCGTCACCGCCCTTGGCCCGACAATTGGCCCTTGCGGCTTTTCCAGCCTTGCCGCCAAGCCTGAATGGCTGGAAACCGATGAGGCCAAAGCATTCACCCGCGCCTATATCAAGACCCGCAACTATATGAATGATACACCTGCGGCCGAAATTGCCCGCGCTCAAAAACCTCTATTCCCAAATATTGACGAGGCGGTGCTTGCCGATTGCATTGGCACCTATCAGAATATGGGCGTCTGGACACGCCATATCGACATCACTGACGCGGGCTATGAGGCGATGCTCGATATCTTTGAATATGATGGAATGCTGAAAACGCGCTATGCCTATGATCAGGTCTGCGCGCGGCCGCCTGTCGTTTAACTGGCAGAGATACCAGTCTGGCAGAGATATCCATCTGCAAAGACAATGACACTATTTTCAGGGGCTAAGCGGTTGCCTTTTGGCGTGCGCTTGCCCCTCTTTACCAAGCGCGATAAAGCGTTCCATAAAGGGCTTGGCTTCATCATCGCGGCGCACCGCGGCATAGAGCTGGCGCAC
>Ga0181594_10000052_pt1 | contig 80561 bp, 80 predicted proteins | sample 071ome_18_FD_145603 | JGI IMG/M metagenome (GOLD analysis project Ga0181594, IMG submission 145603) | Coastal salt marsh microbial communities from the Groves Creek Marsh, Skidaway Island, Georgia - 071413BT metaG (spades assembly) | ecosystem: Environmental > Aquatic > Marine > Intertidal zone...
TCGATAGGCGGGACTCTTGGACGCGCCTCCCACCAGATGGAGACGCCCGGACACCGAAGCGCCGGCATCTGCGAGTGCGGTGAGGCCGAAGAGCAGGCCCCGAAGGACGCCCTCGTGAGCGGCGCGCGCGAGGTCCTCAGATGTGGTGTCGTTCCGGAGCCCATCGAACGTGCCCGTGGCATCGGGAAGGTTCGGGGTCCGCTCGCCGTCAAAATACGGCGTCAACACCACCCCGTTCGCACCGAGCGGAGCAGCGAGCGCTGCCGAGGCAAACGTTTGGTGGTCTTGGCCGAGCCAGCGGGCAACCGTGTCGGTGACCTTTGTCGCGTTCAGGGTGCAGACGAGCGGAAGAAAGCCTCCGGTTGCGTCGGCAAAGCCGGCGACCGCCCCCGATGCGTCGGCCGTGGGGGTCGGCGATACTGCCGAGACGACGCCGGATGTCCCCAGTGACAGGGCTACGTCACCAGGCTGCAGTCCGAGCCCGAGAGCGCCAGCCATGTTGTCTCCGCTGCCCGGACTCACCGGAATGCCCACTGGCACACCGAGCGCCGCAGCCGCACCGGTCGTCACGGTTCCAAGGACATCCGTCGGGCCCAGCACGCCAGGGACGAGGTCCATCCAGTCGTCTCGGCCACCGACGAGGACAAGGAACTCCTCGGCGATCTCATCTCGGGTCGGGTCGAACCACCCGCTCCCGGATGCGTCGCCGCGATCGGTGGCATGGACGCCGGTGAGGCGGAGGTTGAGGTAGTCGTGGGGCAGCATGACCTTGGCGATCTGCCCGACGATGCCGGGTTCGTGTTCGACGAGCCAGGCCAGCTTCGTGATGGTGAAGGACGCAACCGGCACCGAGCCGACCCGCTGGGCCCAGGTTTCGGGTCCAACTCGACTGCGGAGACGATCAGCTTGGGGGGCCGACTCGGTGTCGTTCCAGAGTTTGGCGGGACGGAGCGGCCGATCATCTGCGTCAAGGACAACGAGCCCGTGCTGTTGTCCCCCAATCCCGATCGCTGCGATGTCGCCCGCATGTTCGGCGATCTCCGCAAACGCCTCCACGAGCGCAGTCCACCAACTCGACGGGTCTTGCTCACTTCGGGGTGGATTGGTCGGCGGGTGCGTGCCTCGACCAACGGCGACGACGACTCCCGAGTCCAGGTCGCGCACCTCAACCTTGCATGACTGGGTCGACGAATCGACCCCGGCAACCAGCGGCATCAGCGGACGCGCTCGATGTAGCGGTTCACAAGGTTCTCGAGTTCTTCTTGGCGGCCACTGACGGGTGCGGGATCGAGTTCAGTGTCACCGACGAAGTGATGCAACGACGAGAGCGACGCGCCAGCACCGTTGCCGCTGAGGATGTCGTGGCCGAGTCCCGTCTCCCAACCCGCATAGCGGTCGTGCCGCCGCCCCTCGAGCACCCCGTCGTCCAGCATGGCGTGAGCCACCAGGAGCGAGCGGGCCAGGGTGTCCATCCCACCGATGTGGGCGTGGAACAGATCGTCGCGAGCGATCGACATGCGCCTGAGCTTGGTGTCGAAGTTGAATCCGCCGGTCGTGAACCCACCGGCGCGCAGGATCTCATAGACCCCGAGCGTCATCTCCTCGACCGAGTTGGGGAACTGGTCGGTGTCCCAACCGAGGCGATCATCGCCCCGGTTGGCGTCGACGGAGCCGAGGATCCCGCACGCTGCCGCCATCGCAACTTCGTGCTGGAAGTCGTGCCCGGACAGGGTGGCATGGTTGACCTCAATGTTGACCTTCACCTCATCCTCAAGTCCGTAGCGCTGAAGGAAGGCGAAGCAGGACTGCGAGTCGTAGTCGTACTGGTGCTTGGTGGGCTCCTGCGGCTTGGGTTCGAGCAGGATCGTCCCCGCAAAGCCAATCTGGTGCTTGTACTCGACCACCTGATTGAGGAAACGACCGAGCTGATCGAGTTCTTTCGAAAGCTCGGTGTTGAGCAGTGTCTCGTACCCTTCACGCCCACCCCAGAGGACATAGTTGGCGCCGCCGAGACGATGGGTGACATCCAGACAGTTCTTCACCTGTGCGGCGGCGCGGGCGTAGACTTCCGGATCGGGGTTGGTCGCAGCCCCGGCCATGTAGCGGGGGTGTCCAAAGAGCCGGGCGGTCCCCCACAGCAACTTCACGCCGGATCGCTCCTGATGAGCGGCCAAATCATCGGCAAGCTCGAACAGGTTCGTGGTCTCTTCGCCAAACGATGCGCCCTCGGGCGAAACATCGTGATCATGGAAGCAGTAGTACGGCACCCCGAGTTTCTCGAAGAACTCGAACGCCACCCCCATCTTCGATCGGGCGGCATCCATCGGCGCGAGGTTCGGATCCAACCAGGGCCGATCGAACGTGCCTTCGCCAAAGACGTCGTTGCCGGGCCAGTTGAACGAATGCCAGTAGCAGACCGCCATGCGGAGGTGTTCAGCCATGGTCTTGCTGCCAACAACACGGTCGGCGTCGTACCAGCGGAACGCCAGCGGGTTATCCGAATCCGGCCCTTCGAAACGGATCGGTTCGGTCACGGTCGTGAAGAAGTCGGTCATCGGTCCCCCGTTTCGACGGGCGGACGAGTCCTCACTCGCCGCTGCCCTCAATCTCAACCCGCAGCCCATCAGGCGAGGACCGCTAGGTTCCCTGCGTGACCGTAGCCTTCGGCCAGCTCTCCCGACGGACGCAGCCCTGCGAACACCCTCGCTCACGCGCGGTGGACTGCCGGTGACACGCCACCGGACTTGGCGGCTGGGACACGTCAGGCTGGGGCGGCCGCGATCGATTGACCCAACGCGGCGAGGTGCTCTTCGCCGTTGCCGAGGGTGAGTTCGAGCTGGCGGGCCAGCAGGAAGTGGCGGTGGAGCGGGTAGTCCCGATCGACGCCAACACCCCCGTGCACATGAACTGCAGCATGGACGACTCGATAGCCACCCTGGGCCGCCCAATAGGCGGCGATCGCAATCTGGTCGTCGGCGGGAAGTCGGGCATCGATACGCCAGGCCGCCTGCCACGCCGTGAGCTCGATCGCCTCGGTGTCGATGTAGGAATCCCCGGCCCGGTTGGAGACCGTCTGGAAGGTGGCGATCGGGCGATCGAACTGCTGTCGCTCTTTTGTGTACGCCGCGGCCAACTCGATCGACGACCGAGCAGCGCCCGCCATCATCATGCACATCCCCACGGTCGCCCGACGCGTGACCCATTCGACAACGGCAGTGCCATCAACGTCGGGGCCGCCAAGCAGCGCATCTGCGCCCACGCGAACACCGTCAAGCGTGACGGACGCCTGGGGGCGTCCCGTTGTCACATCGACCCGCTCTCGTGTGACACCAGCGGTATCGGTCTTGACGAGGAAGACGCCGACGGTGCCGCCGTCGAGTCGGGCCGGGACGACAAGCAGGCCCGCTTCTCGACCGTGTTCCACCATCGGCTTGATGCCGTCGAGGACGAATCCGCCGTCGTCGGCGCGAGCCGTCGTGAGTGGCTCGGTTGGCGTTGTTCCCGGCTCGTGGAATGCCGCGGCGGCGACGAGTGAACCATCAACGATCTGCGGAAGCCACGCAGCCTGCTGGGCTTCGGTGCCGAACTCACTGATCGGCATCGCTCCCATCACGATCGTGGACAGAAGCGGGATCGGTGAAGCGTGCGCACCCGCAACTTGCATCGCCATGGCAGTCGCAAGGAAGCCAAGGCCCGCTCCACCGTGAGCCTCAGGAATCGAAGCACCGACCACACCGGCCTCGGCCAGCGCCGCCCACGCATCACAATCGACATGGTCGTCAGCGGCGGCGAGATCCTTGAGCCGTTGGTGGGTGGACAGGTCGCCAAGGATCTGCGCCGTGAGATCGTGGATGGCTTGCTGCTCATCATCGAGGGTGAAATCCATGGCGCCTCCTACCGGTCGGCCTTGGGATAGCCGAGCCCGAATTGAGAGATGAGGTCACGCTGCATCTCATTGGTACCCCCACCGAACGTCAGGATGATCGTCGACCGGTATTGCATCTCGAGTCGCGTGAGGTGACCGATCGAGCCCTTGGCGATCGTCGCCTGCGGTCCGTAGACCTCCATCAGCTTGCGGTAGGCACGATGGAAGAACTCGGTGCCGAAGACCTTCACCGATGACGAGTCAGCAATGAAGGTCTTCATGTCGTCGAAGTCGAGTTCGTCGAGTTCCTTGCCATCGATCTTCGTGGCGACCTCCCAGGCGACCTTCCAATTCATCAGACGCAGGAACTCGAGTTCTGCCGTGACCTCGGCCAGATTGCGCTGCACCCAGGGTTTGTCGATCAGTTTCGAGCCGTCGGCCATCTCGGTGGTCTGGGCGAACTCGACGGTCTCGTCGAGCGCCTTGGTGACCATGCCAGACGAACAGATCGTGACCCGCTCGCGGTTCAGCTGAGAGGTGATCAGCCCCCAGCCCCCGTTCTCCTCGCCGATGATCGTCGAGGCCGGAACCCGCACGTCATCAAAGAACGTGTGGTTGATGTTGTGGGAGCTGAGCAGCGACAACGGCTCGATCGACAACCCCGGGGTGTCCATCGGAATGCAGAACAGCGAGATGCCCTTGTGCTTCTTGACCTCGGTATTGGTTCGGGCGGCCAACCAGATGTAGTCGGCGTCCTTCGCCAACGACGTCCAGGTCTTCTGGCCATTGATGATGTACTCATCGCCGTCGCGCACAGCACGGGTCTGCAGCGACGCCAGGTCGGTGCCAGCGTCAGGCTCGGAATAGCCGACACAGAACGTGATTTCGCCCTTCGAAATCTTGGGAAGGAAAAACGCTTTCTGTTCCTCCGACCCGTACTGCATGAGCGTCGGCCCGACGGTATTCACGGTCAGCATCGGGATTGGCGCGCCAATGGCAACCGACTCGTCAAACATCACGAACTGTTCGACTGCGGAATAGCCCCGGCCGCCGTACTCCTCGGGCCATCCGACAGTGAGCCAACCGTCGCGCCCCATCTGACCGACGATCTCGCGGTGGACTGGGCCGGTCCCTTCTTCGGCCGCAAGGGCATCGCGGATCTCAGGCGTCAGCAGGTTCTCGAAGTAGTCACGCAACTCCTTGCGGAGAGCCTCCTGCTTGCTGTCGTAACCGATGTACATGCAACCGTTGTAGCCGACCGTCGCGGGGTGACGAGAATCGATCGAGCCTGCCAGACTGACCGAGCCATGACCCGTCCCGCTGCTGCGTTCTTTGATCTGGACCGCACCCTCGTCTCGGTTGCTTCTCCCAAGATCTTTCAGCGTCACCTCGCCGCAGCCGGGTTGGGGGCATCGGTTCCGGGGCCACTCGCCGAGCTGGCCTTCACCGTCTTCGAGATCGCCGGGGAGTCTGCGCTGGTCGGACGCTCAGCCAAGCTCGCGCCGCGCGCTGCGACCGGATGGTCGGTGGCTGACACGATCGCCGCCGCCCAGCCCGCCGCCAAAGAAATCGCCGAGCACGTCTCCGAGTTCGCTCGGGCCGAACTTGCGATGCATCGCGCCGCTGGCCGCGCTGTCGTTCTCGCTACGACCACCCCGGAACATCTCGTGCGTCCCCTTGCTGATCTCCTCGGCATGGACGACGTCATCGCCACTCGCTGGACCCAGGTCGACGGTGCCTTCACCGGAACGGTCGACGGGGATGTCGTCTGGGGGCCCGGAAAACGTGATGCCGTGCTCGCGTGGTGCCGGGCAAACACCATTGATCTCGCCGACAGCTGGGCCTATAGCGACAGCTACTACGACTCGCCACTGCTCGACGCCGTTGGTCACCCCGTTGCGGTCAACCCCGATGCCCGACTCGCGGCGACCGCCGCCCTCAACGACTGGCCCATCCGGTCATTTCAGAAACCTGAGGGTGTCTCGGCGATCGGCGGGTTCGAGATCCAGGATCTGTTCCGGCCGTTCCTTCGTCCCGAGTTCATTCCAAACGCCGATGTTCGGATCGCCGGCATCGACAACATTCCCGCCACCGGCGGCGCCATCATCGTCGGCAACCACCGCAGCTACTTCGACCCGACGGTCATGATCACCACGATCGCCCGCTCGGGCCGAAACGCTCGCTACCTCGGCAAGAAAGAGGTGTTCGACGTTCCAGTGATCGGCCCGATCCTTCAAGCAAGCGGCGGCATTCGGGTCGATCGCGGCACCGCTGATGAGGGGGCGATCGAAGCGGCGGCTGCCGCCATCGACGGCGGCGATCTCGTCGTCATGTTCCCGCAGGGCACCATTCCGCGCGGGCGAGCCTTCTTCGACCCGGTGCTGAAAGGGCGCTGGGGAGCCGCCCGACTGGCGAAACTGACCAGGGCCCCGGTGATCCCGGTCGGCCTCTGGGGCACGGATGACGTCTGGCCTCGCAACGCCAAGCTGCCGTCCTTTGCGGTCACCGACCCGCCCACGGTCACCGCAACGGTCGGAGAACCGGTCGATCTCAAGTACCGCAGTCTTGAGCGGGACACCGAGCGCATCATGACGGCGCTCAGTGCACTGTTGCCGGCATCGGCTCGCCAGCCCTGCGAACCAACGCCAGAGCAGCTCGCCCGGACATTCCCACCCGGCGGGTCGGACGACGACCTGGGATTCACCGACCGGTGAGCGAGCACAGCGAGCCCAGCACCGGATTCGAGTCGGTGATGAGCCCCGAAGAGGCGCTCATGTGGCGTCTCGGGAGCGATCCGCGACTTGATCCGAGCGGCGGGCTCCTGGCGATCCTGGATCAAGCCGTCGATGTCGACCTGCTTCGCCGAAAACTTTCCGCCGGCGCAGTCCGCTTCCCTCGTCTGGCAGAACGAGTGATCGAGCCGACATCTCCCCTGGCCGCGCCCTTCTGGGCAACCGATCCGCATTTCGACCCGGCGATGCACGTGATCGAGGTGTCGGTGCCTCCGCCCGGAGCGCACCGCGACGTCCTTGACCTCACGGCCCAGCTGATGGCTGAACCGTTTCCCGCCGATAGCCCGCCCTGGGTGATCTATGTGATCCATGGACTTGCCGAGGGCCGCAGTGCGCTGCTCTCACGGCTTCACCACGCCGTCGCCGACGGTCTCGGGGGCCTCCGCCTGGCAGAGGTCTATGTCGATCTCGAACAAGCGACCGATGATCCGGGCGAAACCGACCTGGCGTCGTTCCTCGCTGACCGCCAGTCTGATGCATCGGCGTCGGCACAGACCGACCAACCCGATGCGTTCCTTGGGGCACTGATCGACGCCCTCGGCGTTGTGCGGTCAGCTGCGGCGGAGGCCGCACTCATTGGGGCCGACCCGGCCCGAGCGGCACGAACCGGCGGTCAGGCCCTCGACATCCTTCGCGACATCGTCGATCGACTCGCAGGCGACCCCTACCTGGACAGCACCTCGACGATGTGGACAGGCCGTTCCGAGCAGCGTTACCTGGTCACTGCCCACATGCCGCTCGCCACTGCGAAGACGGCAGCAACACGGCTGGGCGGCACCGTCAACGATCTTTTCGTCTCCGCGCTGGCCGAGGCGGCCGTCGACTACCACCATCTCGACGGCGAGGAGCCCCGCTCGGTCTCGATGTCGTTCGTTCGCAGCACCCGTACGGGAGCGAACGCTGGCGGCAATGCCTTCGTTCCGATCCGGGTTCGAGCGCCCGGTTCCGGGGCCGACCCCGTCGCCCGTTTCGCTGCGCTGCGCGACGCTATGGCCTCGGCCGCTGAACCCAACGAGCAAGGCCTGGCTGCGCTCAGTTCACTTGCGGCCATGCTCCCGCTCACGGCCCTGTCACGCCTCGGTCGCGAGCAAGGCAGCCGCGTCGACATCGTCACCAGCAATCTCCGCGGCGCGCCCGTACCGCTGTTTGTGACCGGAGCGAAGATCGAAGCCGCCTATCCGATCGGACCGCTCGCTGGTTCGGCCTGCAACGCAACGGTGATGTCCAACGACGGGCGCCTTGACGTCGGCATCATGATCGATCCGGCCGCGATCGACGATCCGGACCGATTCGAGAACCATGTCCAGCAGGTGTTCGACCGCTACGCCGACGAGCGTGACAGCTGACGCTCACACCCCAGGGATCGCGCAGGCCTGCCCGATCTCGACCGGCATGGTCACCGCCCGGTTGCGGTGTCCACCAGCGCACCATGTCGGGAACACGTAGGAGTAGAGGCCGGCACCACCAGCGGCGACGATCAGAACATCGTCGGGCGACTCGAAGGCAGGACGGCCATCCCGGGTGGCACAACGCTCAGCAAGGGCCGCCGCAACCGACGAACGGTCGTGGCCAGCCGCCTCGAGTTCGCTTCGGTGGTCCGGGGTGATCACGACGACGGCCTGCCCGCCACCCAACCACGCATTGTTGGTTCCCGGCCCGGCAAGCGATCCGGCGATGGTGGTGAGCAGTCGCTCCGCCGACCGGGTCCCGTCGCCTCCGGACGCGTGCGCAACCGATTGTGGCGGCTCGGTGCCAATGACGGTGACAGCGGAGTCCGACGCTGCGTGACCCCTCGTTGTGTGCAGCGGCGGGAACGGACTGTGCTCCTCGTCCTCGCCGAGACACTGACCGAACTTGCCGCCGTGACCGAGCAGCGCCATGTCGGAGGTACCGGGACGGGCACCACCGATGTTGATCATCGCGAGCCGAACAGCGCGTCCAATCGACGCATTTGCCCGATGGCCCGGACCGAGGGCGCCGTAGCCGGAGGCGACACCACACATGCGGCGAGCGGGGCCATTGACGATGATGAGCGGCGCAGTGGCGTGTGTGGTGCCCTGCATTTCGGCGAGATCAAACTGCGGGTCCATCATGGCGAGCACCGCAGCCACGACGATCGGCATGTGATCCGGCAGGCAGCCGGCCATCACGGCTGCAGTGGCAAGCTTCTCTGCGGTGCACGTCCCCTGCAGTGGCCCCATCACACCAAGCGACGTCTCTGGCGGATGACCGATGGCAAGCACCATCCGCTCAACTCGCTCGGGCGTGGGAATGACGACCGGCAGTCCGTCGGTGCAGCCGAGCTCGTGGAGCCGTTCGAGCGCGCTGGCTTCGTCGTCGGCATCGAGGAGTTTGCTCATCACGCGCCTTCGATGGCGGCCACGATCTCGGCGGCGACCTTCTCGGCAACCACTCGATGGTTGTCGGCTCCGGTGCCTGCGACCGGGTGCGGGAGTTGTACCCGCGGCACCTCGGGCATTCCGAACGACGCAGCGATGAAGTCACCCTGATTCCAGAACTCGTCCGTGACGAGGGCGACGGCCGGAATGCCTCGGCGGGCCACATTGATGCCGTCACGCACGGTGCCGGTTGTACAGCTACCTCAATGGCCGTAGGCGGCGACGACCGCCGCACACTCGGCTTCGATCTCATCAAGGATCGAGTCGCCTGCGATGGCCGAAGCGTCTCCCTTGTTCCAGCGGGCGAGCTGGATGTCGGGGCGTAACGCGGTGATTGCTTCGCCGACCGCTTCAAGGAACTCGACCGAGTCCGGGAAGCCATTGGCCAGCAGCCCGACCGTGACGTCGGAGTCGAGCGGGGTGGAACGTTCGTACGGCGTCGGCTCGACAGCTGACTCGCCGCGGGGGTCCAGGAAGCTGATCGCCATGCCCGGATCGTACGGCGGCTGCTCAGGGCGCCGCCAGAACGGTGCACCTATTCGTACTTGGTGCCCATCTCCCTGAGCATCTCGAGATACTGGCTCCCGTTGTCCGGCGCGAGCGCTCCCGGGGTATAGGTCACACCGTGAATGGTGCCGGTGAACCGAGCCACTCCCTTGCGCTGGTACAGATCCCAGTTGACGGGCGAGCGTCGGTCGATGCCGATGTCGATGCCTTCGAACGGCGCCATCGCCATGAGGCGCGGGACCTGACCAGCCTCGCCGACCTGCTCACCATCGATGAGAACTCGGGGTTCCCAGGTGACATCGCCGACGTCGGCGACATCGAGGGTGATCGTGTGATGCCCAGTTGGTACCGGCCCGCAATCCACGACAGTCATCTCGCCGTAGCCGTTGTGGGTATGCATCAGCCGACCATCGTCGATCGCCAGGGAGTAGCCGCCGCCCTGGTCACCGTGAGCTACGAGGACGCCATCGTCGCCCGCAGCCACGTCGACCTCGACGTCGACAGTGAAGCTTCGGCTCGAGATGAGCTGGAGCGATCGCCACCGTTCGACCGTGGGCATGCCGGGCCGGAACGTGACCGACTCGGCTAGGTCGGCGTTCCATGGCGGCTGGGTCATCATCTTGACGTAGTTGCCTTCGTCGAGCGGAAAGACCTGGTTCTCCCACGCTGCCGCTTCCCACGCAGCCTGCAACTCCGCCAGCTTCTCGGGGTGTTCAGCAGCGAGGTCCGTGGTCTCGGTCGGATCGAGGCGGAGATCGTGGAGCTCCCACTGTTCTTCGCTGAACGGCTCGCGAGGTTGGCGGCACGTGACCGCTGACCAGCCGTCGCGGTAGTAGCCACGGTGACCGATCTGCTCGTAGTACTGCTCGGGGTGGGTCGTGGGCGCGTCACCATCATGAAGGGTGGGGGCCATCGATGCGCCAGCTGGTGCCGGTACGGGTCGACCCCGCTTTGCGGTCGGTACGTCGATGCGGCACAGCTCCGCAAGCGTCGGCAGGAGATCGGTGATGTGCTGGTACTGGGTGCGGAGCTCGCCTGCCGTTGCGAGTCCATCGGGCCAGTGCACGATGAAGGGAACCTGGTGGCCGCCCTGATGGGTGTTGATCTTGTAGAGCCGGAATGGCGTGCTCGAGACCATCGCCCATCCCATCGGATAGTGCGGCAGGTTGGTCGGCCCACCCATGGCATCGAGATTCGGAAGATCGAGATCGACCGAGTCGAGGCTGTCTTGGCGGGTTTGGCTCACCAGGGTGCGGAAGTAGGCCGACGTGCCGAGTTCTTGCCCTTCGCGCGACCCCCCGTTGTCGGACGTGAACACGATGATCGTGTTGTCCCACTCCCCCATCGCTTCGAGGTGGGAGCGAAGGCGCCCAAGGTTCTGGTCGATGTTGTCGACCATCCCGGCGAAGATTTCCATGTAGCGGGCAAAGATCCGTTTCTGGTCATCGGTGAGGTCGTCCCACGCCGTGACCGCATGACCTGTCTCGCTATTGCGCGGCGGCAGCTTCGTGTGGGCGGGAATGATGCCCATCTCCCGTTGACGTTCGTAGCGACGACGTCGGATCTCGTCCCATCCAGCGTCGTAGCAGCCTCGATACTTCTCGATGTCGTCCGGCTTGGCCTGGAGCGGCGCATGCACAGCGCCGTGCGCGAAGTAGAGGAAGAACGGCTTGCGGGGATGCGAAGCACGCACCTCGTCGATCATGTGCATCGCCTGATCGGTCAGATCATCGGTGAAGTAGTAGTCGTCGGGATACTGATCGACGGGAATGTGGTGGTTGTCCTCATACAACCGGTGCGGCTGATGAAAATTCGTGAAGCCGTCGAGGATGCCGTAGTACCGCTCGAACCCTTTCTGCAGTGGCCAACTGTGACGAGGGCCGGCGTCAGAGAGATGGGCGTCTTTGCACAGATGCCATTTGCCGACCATGAGGGAGGCCCACCCGTTGTCGCGGAAGAGTTCCGCCATCGTGATGGCGTCGTCGCGCAGTTCGTGGGTGTAGCCGGGAAACCCCGGGTCGCTGTGGGCGACATGCCCCATCCCGGCCATGTGATGGTTGAGTCCGGTCAGCATCGAGGCTCTCGTCGGCGAGCACATCGGGTTGACGTGGAAGTTCGTGTAGCGCACACCTCCAGCTGCCAGCGCGTCGAGGTTTGGGGTGTCGATCTCCGATCCGTAGCAAGCGAGATCGGCGAACCCGAGGTCATCAGCCAGCATCACGATGACGTTCGGGGCGCCGTCGGGCGCGGTCGGAACCGTCGGCCACTCCGGTTCGGAGGTGGAGAAGATTCGGCCGACCTGGCCGCCGAATCCGTCATAGGCCTGCGGTGGTTCACCGTTCGAGGTGGGGTGCGCGGTCACGGCGGTGAGTTTCGACGGTACCGACGACGACGGCAAGACGGCCGGCGCTGACACGAGCCCAGACGCGACGACGGCGCCGCCTCGTAGGGCAGCGCCGTCGTCGTCCGAATCCCCCAATTCGGACACCTTTGGAAATGTGACGCACCGTCAGGTGCGGAGTTCCTGACCGGCAGGATATTACCGGTGCCCCTTCTGCGCTACCCCTAGAGGCGAAACTCGCCGAGGTTTTTCGCTGAGCGTGAACCCTCCGTCGCGCTGCGCTGTCGAGCGGCGTATCGAGTCAGCCCCGATCGGCGGTTCACGCTTTGAAGAAGGCCGGGCTGGTTGCGCCCTTCGGGATGCCGTCGAGCGGCACCTTCACTTCATCGATGGTCGGGCCGTACTCAGCCGCGAGCGGCGCCAGCGCGTCGAGATCGAACGAGTACACGTGCGCCGCGTTCTCGCTGAGGACCTGCTTCATCTCGGCCTCGTCCCACGCGTGGAATGCCCGACGCAGCGACTCGGTGCTGTAGGGGTAGGTGCCCTCGTGGTGCGGGTAGTCCGAGCCCCACATGATCTTGTGGGTGCCGAGTTGCTTCATCGCCTCGGCCTCGCCGGGCGACGGGAACGACGCACCGATCCAGACATTGCGGTCGAAGTACTCGCTTGGCTTGAGCGGCAACACGATGTCGGCGGAGAAGCCGAGCTCACCGACACGGCCGTGCTTCATCTGGGCGTGGTAAGCGTCCATGCGGCGCAACTCTTCGACCGCCCACGCGACACCCTGCTCGGTCATCACGTACTTGAGGTTCGGGAAGCGTTCAAAGACGCCGCTCATGGTGAGGTGGGCGAGGTTGCGGTGGGCGAAGAATGGCACCTCCATGAGGAAGATGACTCCCGATGCCGGGTCCTTGCCGTAGTCGGGCGTGCCGTTGCCGCCATGCTGGGTGACGACGAGGTCGAGGTCTTGGACGGCAGCCCAGAGACGGTCCCACTCGGGTGACCAGAGCCCCGGCAGGTCGACGTCTGGCGCGACATGAGGCATGAGGAAACTCGTAAAGCCCTCGTTGGCCGCCCACGTGAGGGTCTTGATCGCATCGTCGACATCTTCGAGAAAGATCTGCGGCAGACCGCGACGCTGATCGGGATACTCGCCACACCAGTCCGCCAGCCACCGGTTGTGGCACTCGAGTCCGGCCTTGCGACGCCGGAAGTCCTCACTGTCCTTCGGGGCTCGGGCCAAGAGCGCACCGGTTGGGTAGAAGGGTGGCACGGTGTTGGGGAACGTGATCTCTGCGACCACACCATCGGCGTACTGTTCGCTCACGCGACGTTCATTGTCCCAGTTGCGGGTGCGGCCGTCGTCTTGCAGGTCCCGGTAGGGGTTCTGGTAGCCGCCCCGCCAGTCGTTGTAGGCATCCCGCCATTCGGCAGGGAGGTATTCCTCGTAGGCGGCCATGTTGCCACCTGCGTGGGAGTCGGCGGAGATGATGGTGTAGCGCTCGCTCATGGGTTGCTCCTGGACGTGCGAGAGTGTGTCTAATTATCGTAGGCATTGCACTAACTATCTTCAAGTCGTACGATCGAACCAGATGGCACGAAAGCGCGGGCTCGAACACGGCGATGTCCTTGAGGCTGGCTTTGCCGTCCTCGACCGCGACGGTGTCGAAGGCGTCAGCCTCCGCGCGGTCGCCGACCTCCTCCAGGTTCAGCCTCCCTCGCTCTACAGCCATGTCGCCGGACTCGGCGGTCTGCTCGACGACCTCGCCATCGCCGCCACCGCCGACTTCGGCGACACGCTGCGCGATGCCGCCGTCGGCGTAGCCGGCGACAACGCCATCCGAGCGTTCGGCACGGCCTACCGAGACTGGGCGTTCGCCCACCCCGGCCGCTACGCCCTCACCTTGCGAACGGTCGCCCGACCCGAACGCAAGGCAGCCGGCATGGGCGCCGTCGAGACCATGGATCGCATCCTCGTCCACTACAGCCTCGGCGACCGCGAGACCCGGTGGGCCGCTCGCTCACTGCGGGCATCACTCCACGGCTTCGTCACCTTGCGAGCCGCCGATGCGCTCGGGCGCAGCGACCACGAGGCGAGCTTCGACGCCATGCTCGACCTGTTCCTCGACGGCCTCCACAACCGGGCCATCGTGACCTCCTGAGCCACCGAGTTGCGCGAGAGTGGTCGGACCTCGACCGACGGAGGCCACCTCGTGGACACCACCATTACCCGCGACCGCTGGGGCATCGCCCACGTCACTGCCCTCGACGCCGACGCGGCCTTCGAGGCACAGGGGTACTGCGCTGCGGCCGACCGCATCTGGCAGATGGAGTACGACCGGCTGAAAGCAGCAGGCCGGTGGGCCGAGGTCGCCGGAACCGCCGCCATCCGAGAGGACACCTTCTTCCGACGGATCGGGATCGAAGCAGCGGCGCGACGCGACTGGGCCGGCCTTTCCCCCGACGCGAAAGCGATGACCGAGGCCTATGCCCGAGGCGTGAACCGATGGCTCGAAACCAACCGTGACAACCTGCCGGCCGAGTTCGAGCACCACCCCTTTCCGCCCGCGCCATGGGAGCCGTGGCACTGCAGTGCCGTGTACAAGGTGCGCCACGTCTTCATGGGCACCTTCATGCGAAAGCTCTGGCGAGGGACAGTTCTTCGGGCGGCCGGGCCCGAGATCACTGCGGCCATGCGCGGCGAGCCCGGGCGAGCGACCGCCATGCTGCCCCCGAACGGTGGCCCGACCGTCGAGCTGCTCGCCGAAGCCGCAACGGCCCTTCGTGCCTCCGCCGACGCGCTCGCCGGCATCCCCGATGTCGACGGCGCTTCGAACAGTTGGGCCGTACACGGATCCCGCACCGCGTCCGGCGTTCCCCTGCTCGCCGGCGACCCCCACCGCGGGATTGAGTTCCCGAACGTCTACCTGCAATTCCACATGGCGTGTGACCGGTTCGATGTCATCGGCCTGTCGTTTCCCGGCGTTCCCGGGTTCGCACATTTCGGGCACAACGCCGACGTGGCGTGGTGCATCACCCATGCCATGGCCGACGACACCGACGTCTTCATCGAGTCAGCCGATGCCGTCACCGACCGGCGAACCGAAACCATTCTCGTTCGCGACGGTGACCCGGTGGAGATCACGATCGGCTCGACCCCTCGCGGCCCCTACGTGCTGGGCGATCTCGACGGGGCTGGCTCGGTACTGAGCGTCAACTGGACTGGGCTCACTGGCGACTCCACCTTCGAGTGCCTTGCGCCGATGCTGACCGCGGCATCGTGCCGCGAACTCGAGGAGGCCGTGCGCCACTGGGTGATCCCGGCCAACAACCTGCTTACCGCCGACACGAGCGGCACGATCTCGTTCAAGATCCGGGGTCGCATCATCGAGCGTCCGCCTGCGAACCGGTGGACACCGGTTCCCGGCGACGACGCCCACAGTTGGGATGGGATCGAGCCGGTGCCGTTCGAAGCGCTTCACCAGTGGCGCAACCCCGAGCGGGGCTTTCTCGTCACCGCCAACAACCGGATCAGCGATCAGCCGCCGTACGTTTCGCTCGACTTCGCAGGGCCTTCCCGCCATGATCGCATCGTCCAGTTGCTCAGTGAACTCGACGCGGCGACCGTCGGCGACATGACTGCGATCCACAGCGACGTCTACTCACGTGCCGCCGAGCCCATCTGTGCCGTTATCGCCAGCCTCGAACCGAGCACCGAACTCGGGCTGGCCGCCCGTGACCTCGTTGCCGCATGGGATCGGCGAGTGGTTGCCGACAGCGCAGCGGCGGTCGTCTACGGCTCGTTCCGCCAGGCCTGGGCCGACGACGTCGTGACTCGCCTTGGGCTCGCTGACGCCACCCTCGCCGAGGCCGGCTGGCCCCGTACGCTCGATGCGAGTCGGATGGGATTCGATGGTGCCACCACCTTGCTCACCACTGGCGGGTGGAAGCTTCTTCCTGGGCTCGAAACCGAGGAAGCCCTCCACACTGCGCTGGCTGACCTTCTCGACCACACCGTCTCGAGCCTCGCTGACCGCTGGGGCGATGACCCTGCGGCATGGCGTTGGGACGACCAGCACGTGATGCTGAGCCCTCACCCCCTGGCGCTGGCGGTTCCGGAGGCATCCGATCTCCACCCACCGGTGATCGGGGTTGCGGGCGACGGCGAGACCGTGCGGGCGGGAGGCGTGGCCCCGCTCCACGGCCTTCGGTGCTATCTGAGCTCCTGCGCTCGCTATGTCTTCGACCTCGCTGACTGGGACAACTCGGGGTGGGTTGTCCCCCACGGGGTCAGCGGTGTGCGCGGGGGCGGCCATGACCTCGACCAGCGCAACGCCTGGGCGGGCTGTGAACTTCTGCCGATGGCCTATACCCCAGAGGCCGTCGCTGCGATTGCCAAGACGACCGAGACGATCAGTCGCGGGTGAGCCGGTCGCGCTGCGCCTTCAGGGTCTGACCCGCCCCCCAGTCGTTGGCCTCGAGGGCCCGGAGGATGCCGGCGACATTGCGGTCACGGATGCGTTCGAGCTCTCGGATCGTGTGCTGGCCGGACTGTGCATCTGACTGATCAGCGATCGTCTGAACCAACTCATCGGTGAGTTCCGGAACATCCATCAGCTTCGTCCATGGCCACTCGAGGCACGGCCCGAACTGGCGGATGAAGTGCGCCATACCACCTTCGCCGCCGGCGATCCGATACGTCTCGAACAGGCCCATCTGCGCCCATCGCAAGCCGAAGCCGTAGCGCATGACATCGTCGATCTCTTCGGTCGTGGCGACGCCGTCGTTGACGAGCCACAGCGCTTCACGCCATACGGCCTCAAGAAGGCGGTCACCGATGAACGCGTCGATCTCGACGCGAACGTGGACCGGCTTCATCGAGATCGACTGGTACGTCGCCATCGCTGCGTCGATCGCAGCCGGTTCGGTCAGTTCGCCCCCGACGACCTCGACCACCGGCACCAGATAGACGGGGTTATAGGGGTGGCCGACGACCATTCGTTCCGGATGGGCGATTGTCGGTTGGAGATCTGATGGCTTGATGCCCGATGTGGACGAGGCAATCACGGTGTCGGCCGGACATGCGGCGGCGATCTGCTCCAGGATCGGCACCTTGATCGTCGGGTTCTCCGGGACACTCTCCTGCACGTGGCGGGCCCCCGCCACCGCCTCTTCGATCGAGTCGGCGTAGGTGATTGTGCCCTCGCGGGGTGCGGGCAGGCCGAGGTCGGCCCAGGCGGCCCGGGCGTTTCCCAGCACCTCGTCGACGATTCGGGCGGCGTCGGGATGTGGGTCGCTGACGTTGACGTCGATGCCGTGCAGGACGAAGCGCGATGCCCACGCCGCTCCGATCACCCCAGCACCAACGATGGCGACGTGTTCGCTCATGGCGATTGCTCCTTCGGAAGGACTCAGACGACCTTCTGAAGGTCGAGCATTGCCCGGACCTCATCGGGACCCATGATGTTGAAGTTCATCCCCTCAAGGATGATGGTGGCCCGCTCGACGAGCTGCGCGTTGGTGGCCTTGACGCCCTTGGAGAGGTAGAGGTTGTCCTCGAGCCCGACCCGAATGTTGGCACCGACCAGCGCCGCCGCCGCCACGTACTCAAGCTGCCGACGCCCGATCGAGAAGGCCGACTTGTGCCAGTGCGATGGAACATTGTTCACCATCGCCATCAGCGTGTTCATGTCATCAGGGGCACCCCACGGCACACCCATGCAGAGCTGGGCGTTCATCGTCTTGCCCTCGTAGAGGCCGCGCTCTTCCTGATTCTTCGCGTACCAGAGGTGCCCCGTGTCGAAGCACTCGAGTTCGGGCTGTACGGGAAGGTCCTGGAACTGCCGCGCGATCTCGTCGAGCTGACTCGTCGAGTTGGTCATGATGTAGTCGCCTTCACCGAAGTTCATCGTGCCCATGTCGATGGTGGCGATCTCGGGCAGACACTCTCGAACATGCGCCATGCGTTCCGTCGCGCCGGCCATGTCGGTGCCCTCGTCGCTCAGGGGAAGGGGATGCTCGACCCCACCGAGGGTGAGATCCGCACCGGTCCCGCCGGTGAGGTTGAGCACGACATCGGTGTCGGACGCCCGAATCCGGTCGGTGAGTTCCTTGTAGAGGTCGAGGTCGCGGCTCTGCGCCCCCGTGTCGAGGTCGCGCACATGACAGTGGACGACCGCGGCGCCGGCCTTGGCGGCTTCGATCGCTGAGTTCGCGATCTGCTCGGGTGTGACCGGCACGTGAGGTGACTTGCTGACCGTGTCGCCACCTCCGGTGACGGCACACGTGATGAAGACGCTGGGCATGATGGTTTCCCCTCTCGGCGCCGGCTCAGACGAGCCCGAGTTCGCGCTGGGTTCGGTGACGAGTCAGGACCCGGGTTCGGGAGTAGATCTCGTCGTGGTCGATGTAGGTGCCGTGCAATTCGCGGACCCCGCCGGTCTCATCGATTGCGGTGCGGCCGTGGAGTGTGCGGCGATTGTCGAACAGCACGAGGTCGCCGGGCCGGAAGGCGTAGCGCATCTGGAACTCGTCGGAACCGGCGACCTGACTGAACCGACGGAGCGCGGCGTAGGCGCGGGGCTGATCCTCGATCGGCATGTCAGGGAAGCCCCGGACCGGGTGGAACGCCCGAACGGTGAGCGGCATCCCCGGAGCTCCGTGATCGATCAGTGGCCCCGTCCAGCGGTGATCGTGCTGCGGGGAACGGTTGAAGAAGACCCAATTGAGCGTGCAGAGGGCGTGATAGTCCGCTGGGAACTCCTCGCGAAGCCGACGGACCACGGCGTGCCCATCGGCCATGGTGCTCAACCCGCCGGTCGTGGTGTTGACCAGGCAGTGCAGCATCTGAAAGCCGGGAGGCGTTTCGCGGGTAGGGAGGTCGGTGTGGGGCGGGAGGGGTAAGGGGGTGTTGGCTGTCGAGGTCGGCTTCAGGTCAACACTGACCGGCCACGTCACGCCGAAGTTGGTGTCGCGCAAGGCACCGATTCGCTCACCCAGCGCCAGGAGGCTCGCCTTGTCGACAGGAAGGTTCTCGACGCGGGCGAGGCCGTAGCGAACGGCATCGTGGAGAAAGCCGAGGAGCGCATCGTCATCGATGAGCGCCGCTGGTCCGTCGTGGGTCGGAGGTTCGGAGAGTTCGGCCGTGGTCCACTCGACGACCTCCGGCATGAAGGCGGGGGGCCGATGCTGCTGCTCAGCGACATGGCGCAACCAACCGCTGTGATACGCCGCAGTGGATCCGTCGGCCCAACTGGCGACGAGGTCGCCGGCGGCATCAACGCACACCGATTCGAGGACGCTGTCGTCGGGGAGGTCGGCCGGGTCGAACTTCATCTCCCGACTGCGTTCTTCGATCGTGACATCGTTCATCTGATTCTCGAAGAGCCAGAGCGCGTAGGCGTCGAGTTCGAGCCCGTCGGACCATCGAACCCGGGCGACACCCGACGCCAGAACCGCGGCCGCGAGCGGCCGCGCCGGGTAGCGATAGAAATCGGGTGTCCTGCCTCGTGGGACGTCCTGCTGCATGGTACGATGAGCGTATGGCTGAACCCCCGGCCGAGTCAACGACTTCTCCAGCCCCCACCTCACCCCCCTCTAGCGTCGAGCGGGCGTTCCACCTCCTCCACCTCGTCGCAGCCGCAGAGTCACCGGTGGGCGTGCGGGAACTCGGCCGCCGAAGCGGGCTCCCTCGGTCCACGGTGTCGCGTCTTGCGACACAACTGGTTGACCTCGGCATGCTGCGCCGCAACGCCGACGGCTCGGTCGACAGCGGCCCGGCACTCGCAACGCTCGTACCCGACCGAGCGCAACTACGGCCGGGGCTCGAGGATCGGCTACGGCCACTGCTCGTCGAGTGTGTGCACCGGTTCGGCGAGAGCGCCGCCCTCACCGTGGACACACCAACCGGAGCCCACTACCTCCTGCACGTACCCGGCCCGTCCGCCGTGCAAGTGCCCGACCCAACCGGTGAACGCCTGCCCTTCCACGTCGTGGCACCCGGCTTGGCACTGATGGCCAGTTGGTCAGATCAGCGCCACCGGTCCTACATCTCCGGCGCGCTCACCTCACCAACGACGATGACCATCACCGATCCGACCGCCCTGCAAGCCGCCCGCACGCGAACACAGCAAGTCGGCTACGCCTGGGCCGACCAGGCACTTGACCTTGAGGTGAACGGCGTCGGCGTCCTCGTCACCGCCGCCGAGCCACCGGCTGCGGTCAGCCTCTACGGGCCGGCCTACCGGCTCAACCCGAAGGACCGGCCTGAACTCGGCGATGAACTGCGCGACCTCGTCGAGCGCCGAGCACCCGACCTGCTCGGGATCTGACGGGCCTGCTCAGAGCAGGTCGGCGAGGTTGAGTTGGTCGACCGCTCGCACAAAGCGAGTGTTCATGTTGTCGAGAAGCGTGTACTGCCGCTCGTCGGCGAGATCCATGCCTCGCGCCGCCACGATCGGGTACACCAGACAGAACAGTGCTGCCTCGCGGTAGCGGTCCCACAACTGGACGGTTTCTGCCTCGGGCACCCCTGCGCTCACCAGCCCGTCGATCCATCGATTGAACAGCGCCGTTTCGTGGGTTGCCGCTACCTCCGGCCTCAGCGACTGGGTCACGAAGTAGGCGAGGTCGTAGCTTCCGCTCCCCCGGCCAGTGAGCTGAAAGTCGAGTAGCACGACATTACCGTCGGCGTCGAAGAGGATGTTGTCGGCCCGATAGTCGCCGTGAATGACTGTGTTCGGAGCACCGGCAAGGCCGGCCAGGGCGCCTGGCATCCAGTCGCTCCACCCGGGCCCGACTGCAGTGATCACGGGATCGACCGTCATCGCCGCGTTGACCTTCTCCCACCCCTCAGCAAAGACCATCGGAAGAACCGCCGGATACACCGGATCGCTGAGGCAGACGGCGTCGCCTCGGTCAACTGCAGCGTCGGCATCCCCCCACCACTCGGCGTGCCACCGAGCGAGCTCGTCGATCGCCTGTTTGGCGTCATCGATGGTCATGCCCTCGTTCTGGTCGACGACGCGCATCGAACCCATGTCCTCCATCACCTGCACGAAGGCACTGGTCTCCACATCGACGGCACCGAAGTATCCCTTCGGCACTCGGATCGGGCTTCGAGACGCAAGGGAGTCAAAAAAGCGAACCTCTCGGATGTACATCCGCAAAACGGCCGAGGTGAACACTGCCTCCTCGGCAAGGGCGGGCAGTTTCACCACGACCGAATCGACATCACCGCCGGTGAGCGACGTGCGATAGACCGCCGACGACACACCGATCCCTTCGCCGATCTGCTCATGGTGAATCGCGGTGATGGGTTGCCCGAGTGCATCGGCCATCCATGCAGCGTCGATGTCGTCGATCGAAGTCGGAATCTGGCTCATGTCGCCTCCTACGTCTCAGCTCGTGAGTGTGACACGCGACACATCGTGGGTGAAAGTTGACGTCACGGCATCAAGATGCGCCATGGCCTCCCCGCCCTCGGCACTCCCCAACCGGCCCCTCCGAGCCCCATCATCGGCGGCTCGACTCGGCGAACTGCGTGCCGCCCTGCAGCCCTTCCGACTCCTCGCCAAGTCGCCGCTCCTCCCCCGCCGTGCAGCCACGCCTCGCCAGGTCATCCTGCTCCCTGGCTTCGGCACGACCGACACGATCATGTATCCACTGCGGGGCTACCTGTCCGCAATCGGGCATCAAACCCACGGCTGGGGACTTGGACGGCACGGCAAGGATGTCGAAGCATCGGTCGAACAGTTCCTTCCCACCCTCGAACGGGTCGCCGCCGCTTCCGACAAACCGCCGGTCCTCATCGGCTGGAGCCTTGGCGGCATCGTCGCCCGGGAGGTGGCGCGGGCGCATCAAGACCTCGTCGCCAAGGTCATCAGCTTCGGTTCTCCGCTCGGCGGGCCCCGCCACACCAGCGCCGCTCGCGCCTATGACGAGGACGAACTTCGCTCTATTGAAGCGCTGATCGTCGAACGGTCGACCGACGCGCTCACCATGCCGATTACCTCGATCTACAGCCGCCGAGACGGGATTGTCGACTGGCTCTCGTGCGTCGACCAGCAGACACCGCATGCGGAAAACATTGAGGTGACGTCGACGCACATCGGCTACGGCCTCGACCCCGACGTGTGGTGGGTCATCGCGGAGCAGATCGAGAGCGCACCCGGCTGATCGTTTGCGGCGACGACGCCTTCAATCATATTGGCCACGACCGGCCGGCACCGGGATCAGTCCCGCAGTCGGTGAATGAGGGTGCTGGTGTCCCAGCGACCCAGACCCTGCTCCTGGAGCTCGGCATAGAACCCGTCGACGATCTGTGCAATGGGGAGCGGAGCACCGTTGCGCTCGGCCTCCTCAAAGCAGATCCGAAGATCCTTGCGCATCCAGTCGAGCGCGAACCCGTAGTCGAACACCCCATCGGCCATCGTCTCAGCCCGGTTCTCCATCTGCCACGAGCCAGCGGCACCCTTCGAGATCGTGTCGACGACTGCGCCAACATCCAGCCCTGCCTGCTGGGCGAAGTTGATGCCCTCCGACAGTCCCTGCACCAGACCAGCAATACAGATCTGATTGACCATCTTCGTCAGCTGTCCTGAGCCCGGGCCGCCGAGCAGGTTGCACGCTCGGCTGTAGGCATCGATCACCGGTGCGGCCCGGTCGAAGTCAGCCTGCTCACCGCCACACATCACCGTGAGCACGCCGTTCTCTGCGCCAGCCTGCCCGCCGGAGATCGGCGCATCAACGAAGCCGACGTCCTGTTTGGCCGCCGCTGCGTGCACCTGACGAGCAACCTTGGCCGATGCGGTCGTGTGATCCACCAAGACCGAGCCGGCCCGCATCGCCGAGAGCACCCCGTCGGGGCCGGTGGTGACGGCGACGACGTCAGGGTCATCGCCGACACACAGAAACACCACATCGGCGCCATCGGCCGCAGCCGCTGGTGTCGGGGCGGTCCGGCCGCCGAACTCTGTAGACCAGTCCTCGGCTCGAGCTGAGGTTCGGTTGTAGACCGTCACCTCGTGGCCAGCAGCCGCGAGATGCCCGGCCATGGGATAGCCCATCACGCCCAACCCGATAAATGCACATGTCGCCATGCGGTGAGCCTGCCACACCGTGCCCGCCAGCCACATTCGACTACGTTCCGGGAGATGGCCTCGACGTCGCCGATTCATGACCTGGTCGTTGTTGGTCTTGGCGCATTCGGCTCCGCCACCCTTTTCCATGCGGCTCGCTTGGGTCTTGATGTGGTCGGCATCGACCGTCATGACCCTCCCCATGCGTTCGGATCGTCACACGCCGAGACCAGAGTCACCCGCCTCGCTGTTGGTGAGGGCGACCACTATGTGCCGTTCGCCCGGCGCAGCCACGAACTCTGGCGAGAACTCGAACTCGAAGGCGACGAACCGCTGCTGCACGACACCGGAGGGCTGATCATCTGCCCCGCAGCCGGCGACACCGACGAACGGTGGGGTGACTTCGTCGGCGCAACCGAAGGTGTCGCACAACGGGCCGATCTCGACTTCGAGCGCCTGGACCCAGCGATGGCCCGACGCCGCTTTCCCGGCTTCCGCATCGGCGACCACGAAGCGGTCGGATTCGAGCCCGCCGGCGGGCTCGTGATGGCGGAGTTCGCCGTCACCGCGCACCTCGCCGCAGCCCGTCGCCGCGGCGCCGCCACTCACGTCAACACGACGGTCACGGGTATCGACACGGCCTCATCCGGAGCCATCGTGCGGACTGACCGCGGTGATCACCGCGCCCGCCGTGTCGTCGTTTGCGCTGGCCCATGGACGGCATCACTCTCGGATGCCCGCCGACTCCGCGTGACCCGCCAAGAGGTCTACTGGTTCGAGGCGGACCTCGACATCTGGCACAGCGAGCGCAACGCCTTTGCGATCTGGGCGGGCGCCGAGATGGCGGACTACCTCGGCGTGTTCGCCGTTCCGCCAAACGCCCCACTTCAAGCGGTGAAACTGGTTCCTGAACAGTTCGCGATCGCGACCGATCCGGCGACCGTCGACCGCACCATCAGCGACAACGATGCCGAGCGGTTCTTCGAAACGATGGTTGCGCCGCGGTTGAACGGCGTCACGAATCGCTGTGTGAACCGCTCGGTCTGTCTCTACACCAACACCACCGACGACCATTTTCTGATCGACACGCTGCTCGACTCCGAAAACGTCACCGTCGTGTCAGCCTGCAGCGGGCACGGCTTCAAACACTCCGCTGCGATCGGCGAAGCGCTCGCCCAGCAGGCGACGGGTCTTGACCATCTCGACCTTGAGCCGTTCCGCCGAAACCACCGCCAACCGTGGTGAACAGCCAGCGCTACGGTGGCGCCATGCAGGAGCCGTTGCCGATCACGATCTGGTCTGACTTCCTCTGACCGTGGTGCTATGTCGGTGCAGTTCGCATCGACCAGATCAAGGACCGCTTCGGCGACGCCGTCGATGTCCAATGGAAGGCGTTTCTGCTCAGGCCCGAGCCCACCGGTGGCGATCCGGCCAAGCACGACAAGTTCGTCGAGTACACCAAGAGTTGGATGCGGCCGGCGGAGGCAGAGCCCAGCCTGACCTTCTCGGTGTGGGCCACCGACAATCCGCAACCGTCTGGCAGCATCCCGGCCCACGTGGCCGCAAAGGCAATGCGGGAGTTCGAGCCCGATGCCGAGGAGCGCTACCACCGCCGGATCATGGATGCGTACTTTGCGGAGAACCTCACGATCTCGGATCCTGACGTGCTGGTGGCGCTGGCGGGCGAGATCGGGCTCGATCCCGATGCCTTCCTCGCCCACTTGGTCGAGCGCCAGGTCCCGCTTGCCCAGGCATCAATCGATGAGCACAACGAGGCGATCGAAAACGGCATCACGGCGGCGCCAACCGTCGTTCTTGATGGGGTGCTTCCCGTTCCCGGAGCGCAGGACTTCATCGCCTACGAACGCTGGATCGATCGCCTCCTCGACCGGCGCCGTTCCTGACGGTCGGCGCCGCGTGTGTCGCCGATGCCGGGCCCGAGTCAGGCGCGGCGAGAACGGGCCAGGACGCTGGCCTGCACACGTTCGGCCCCGTGGGCGCGAAGGAGCGCAGCCAGGTGCTCAAGCGTTGTGCCGGTAAGGACGACATCGTCGATCAGGAGTACCCGCTCACCCTCGACTGGCGTCACGACGCGATAGTCGGCTGCGGCTGCGACGGCGGGCCGCTGAGCGGGCTCAAGGTCGCGAAGTCGCGGTGTGCTCTCCCGCCGCTCGAGGGCGGCGACGAGCGAGATCCCGAATTCGGCAGCAATCGCCGCCGCGACCGCTGGGACCAACAGGTTGGGGCGATCGGGGCTCGACGGCACCGGCACGACCATGGTTGCTTCAACGCCAGTGCGTCCTCCCGCCCATGCGGCCGCCTCCTGGGCCAGCAACGCAAGGGCTGCTGCGTCGCCGTCGTCCTTCGCCGCTTCGATCAACTGTCCCACCCTGGTTCGCCGGGCTCGGGTGCGCTCCCAGATCAAGGCCATGACGTCGAGGTGGTCCAAGGCCTCCATGATGGGTGCTAACTCCAGACAGCAAAAATGCGTAAACGTGGTTGCGTTGCCACCGAGTGCTAACTACAGTTAGCGCTACGGCACGCCAAAGCGTGCACTCTACTTCAGGAGAACATCCCCCATGTCCACCGTCATCGAACAGGTCAAGAACGCCGCCTACACCTCGGTTGGCGTCAACCTCCTCGTCACCGACGCCATCGTCGGCCGCGAGGTCAACACCCCCAAGGCCGTCGCCGAGCACGCCTCCCTCGCTCGCACCCAGGCCACCCAGGCCCTCACGGATCTTCGTGGCCGCACCGAACCGGTCGCCACCAAGGTCGCCGAGCGTCTCCCCGAGCCCGTGGGCGATGCCATCCAGACCGGCCGCAAGGCGGCGTGGAACTTCATCGGCATCGAGGCTCCCAAGGCCGAGAAGGCAGCCAAGAAGACGGCGAAGAAGACCACCAAGAAGGCGGCCGACAACGCCGGCGAGAAGGCCTGAACCTTCCCCACCTGATCCCCCGGGCGGTTCGCCGCCCACCCCGATCCCCCCTCATCACGGCCGGACTGCAACACTGTGGTCCGGCCGTGACGCGCCCGTATCGATCCCAGGAGAACCATGGCCAGCGATCCGCTCGAAGCCCTCGGCAGCTACATCCGTGACCAACGCCGGCAGGCAGAACTCTCGATGCGCAAACTCGCCGACCTCGCCGGGGTATCGAACCCCTACCTGAGCCAGATCGAGCGGGGTCTGAAGCGACCGAGCGCAGAGATTCTCCAACAGCTCGCCCGGGCCCTTGAGGTCTCCGCCGAGTCGCTCTATGTCCGAGCTGGCATCTTGGACGAGGAACCAGAATCTGACCTCATCGCAACCATTCGGGCTCAATCCCACCTGTCCGTCGACCAGAAACAGGTCCTCATTCGGATCTACGAGAGTTTCCTCGCCGAAAACCAGGAGTGACCCTGCTCAGGCCTCAGTCACGACCGAGGAACACATCGATGACCCCGACCGCTCCTCGAGCCGAGAGATCAACGAGGAGTCGGGGCACATCGAGCTCGATCGAGTAGTTGTCGATGGAACCGGTCACGACGACACCACCGTCATCGTCAACGGCAATGGCCTCGATGGACGTCGAGTCCGGAAGCCACTCGAGCTCTCGCTCATACGAGCGCGAAAACGCGGACGGGAGCCGCACCCGCCGGCCACGGATCCACGCCTGCCGCACCTCAACCCCCACCGTTCGCCCCTGCCACCAGGGCTCCAGCTCGACCTCACCGAACTGAGCCAGACCAGGAAGTCGAGCCAGCACTCGCCGGTCAACGACCCGAACGGTGACGCCATCAGGCGCAATGTGATCGAGCCAGCTGGCGACGTCATCGGCGACGAACCCCACCGTCAGCGACAGCTTGTCGGCCTGAATCCGCTGCGGCAGCGCCTCGACCGCTCGAATGTCGACACCATCGACCCGGACCGAGGTAATCGACCGTTGCTCGACCCGAACGTCACCGAAGGTGAGGTCGAGTCGCCGCCAGAGGCCAACCTGAGCGGCGAGCAGCGTCGTCATGCTGCCGGCGGGAGCGGCCTCGTGGACGGCAACGATCCGTGCCTCGATGCTGCGGCCGTCCAACCGCACCTCGCGGCCCACGAGGGCCTGCGCAGCGACGGTCGACATGGCGTCAGCAACGCGGCGCACCCCCAACGGGTCGAACCAGTCGGCCATGAGCCCCGACCGTATCGGGTCGCGTTCGGCGAGGTCGGTCCTTGTAGGGTTCGCCGATGCCGAGCAGCCCAACCCCAGCCCCGACCGAACGGTCGTCCGACGGGCTTGGCATCGCGGGGGCGCTCCTCGCCGTGTCGGTGTGGGGTGTAGCCAGCATCATTCCGAAGGAGTTGGCGATGGGAGGCCTGGCGATCGCCGCCTACCGGTTCGCCATGTATGCCGTCGCTGCCACCGCCGTCCTCGGAGCACGCGGCACCCGAATCGACCGACGGGTCCTGCGAGGCTCGCTGGGTGGCGGCATCGCCCTCGGCGTCGACGTTGCGCTTTTCTTCTCCGCGGTCAAGCTCACCTCGGTCGCCAATGCGACGGTGATCGGTGCCCTCCAGCCGGTCGTGGTTGCGATCATGGCGAACCGGGTCTTCGGGGAGGTGATCCGTCCACGCGACCTTGCGCTCGGCGCCGTCGCCATCGTCGGTGTAGCCGTCGTCGTTGTCAACGGAGCGGCCGAGGCGACGACCGACTGGCGTGGTGATCTCCTTGCCGTCGGGGCCCTCTTCGCGTGGTCGGGCTATTTCGTGATGTCGAAGCGGGCGCAGCAGCACCTCACCACCAACGAGTACACGGTGGGTGCTGCGATCTGGGTCGCTGCCATCAATGCGCCGCTCGCCTTGGCTTTTGGTCAGAGCCTCGGTCTTCCGCAGGGCGAGGAGTGGTTGTGGTTGGCGGCGATGGCGTTCGGTGCTGGCGTGCTCGGCCACACAGTCATGAACTGGTCGCTGAAACAGATCCCGCTGTGGCTTGGCAGCACGTTCACCCTGCTGGTGCCCGTCGTCTCGACAACCGCCGCCTGGGCCTTCCTCGACGAACCAGTTACCGCACTCCAGGCCGGCGCGATCGGTGTTGTCCTGCTCTCGCTGGCGGGCGTGATCACCGGGCAGGCCGGCATCGGCTCCCGACCGCGACCACTTCGCCGCTAGCTCTGACCCAACGACGACAGATCCTCCTCGACCAGTTGGGTGAGTTGGAGTTCGTCGAGACCTCCGAAGATGTCGCCGTAAGCCACTCCCTCACTGACCAACTCGGCAACAACCACGATGCGGTCTCGCGAGGTGAACTCGGGGTGACAGGACGTGAGCGTCAGGCGGGCATCGCCGAAGTCGGCAACCACCCACGTGTCGTCGGGATCAACGATCACATGCCCGCCATGCACCTCGTTCACGTCGAGAACTCGCTCCCCGAAGGCAACCACTGGCTCGAGGACTGCGTAGGTGAACGTGCCGTCAGCCGACTGCACGGTGATCTCATCTCCTGCACGGAGCTCGTCGATCTGGCCGAACGGCGCACCGTAGGTCGTGCGGTGACCAGCGATCGCGGCGTTGCCGTCGTAGCCCGGCCGCGCCGAGTGCTCATAGTGGCCGGGCCCGACCTGTAAGGCGGCGACGGAGACGTCGCGCATCACAAACTTGTCGAGATCGATGGCCGAGATTTGGAGCCGGGCAAGCGCATCGCCGTCAGCCGGAAACTGTCGGGCGGCGAGGGCGGGGTCGACTCCTCCGGGAAGCAAGGTGACGGTCGGTTCTTCTCCCGCACCACCCTCCGACTCGACGACCGGACTGTCGGCCATGGCGGGGGCCGTCGTTGACAGTGAAGCGAGCGAGGATGGCGGGACCGGCGCTTTCTCCGCCGCCGTGAAGGCAGCCCGGAGATCAGACTGAGCAGCCCGCTCCGTCGCAGAGGTGCCCCACAGCTGGTAGGCGGCGAGGGCGAGACTCAGACATCCGCCGAGCACACAGAGCCCGGCGAGAACGGTTGCGGTTCGGCTCGCCAACGCTCGACGAGCCGAACCGCGCTCGCTCATCCGTGCTGGAGCTTGCGGTTGCCGGCAACAAACGCGCCAGCGGCAGCGAACAGCACGAGGGCCGTCACGAGCAGCGCCTGCGTGTTGGCTCCGGTGTTGGGCAACTCGTCATCGGACCCGGCGCCGCCGACGGTGATCACCAGCGTTGCGCTCTCGGTCTGGGCGGCGTTACCGGCCACGACCAGAAGACCCTCGGCCGGAATGTCGTAGGTAACGTTCAACGACCAGTCACCGGCGGTGTAGGGCGAGAGGTTGGTGAGGTCACACGAGTCCTCCGCCAGCTGGGCCGGATCGGCGTTCGCGCCCGGACACGGCAGCAGGAACCCATCATCGGTGAAGCCGGAGCCACTGACGGTGAGGTTTGCTTCGCCTGCTTCACTCACCGACGAAGGGCTTGATGTGATCGTCGCCCCCTGCGCCGAAGCCGGCGCAGCAAGCATCGTCACGAGCCCAAGGAGGGCAGCGATGGTCAGGATCTTCTTCATGATTGGTTGGATTCCCCCTGGTGTGGGACGCGGAACGCGTCCGGTTCTGGTGCGTTCCCTGACGCACCGTCAGGAAAGTGTGACACATGCCGCACGTGCTGGCGAACAACCCCCTACCGGCACGCACCACTGCCACCCATCGGCGGTTCCTGACCGGAAACTGACCAGCTACCCGCCTGTCGGTCACCTGCGTCATGGTTGTGCCCGGGGCGGGGTTCGAACCCGCACGACCCCAGAGGGTCCGGGGGGTTTAAGCCCCCTGCGTCTGCCAGTTCCGCCACCCGGGCCTGCCCTGCACGGTAGCGGCCGCATCGTCACGCACTACGGCGGCTCGACTGATCAAGCGTCTCGGGCGGAGCGAGTTCACCCGAATCATCGACTGCCAGCCACAGCGCCGCCCGTGCCCGATCAGCTTTGACACCCTGCAGTCCGTTTGCGGCGACGACGCCCTCAATCATGTCGGCAACGACGGCAGACCACGGACGACCCCGAAGGGCGACCGCAACGGTCGGGACACCACCTCGGAACCGAAGGGTGCGATGCACGCCCGCCAGGCCCGGCGGCGATCGAAACCCGGGCACGACGAGGGAACGCAGTCGGGCCGCTCGCCCGAGTGAACGGGCCGCGGCAGCAAATCGAAGACTCGTCGCTTCCACCGGGCACCACTCTGCCGAAGGGGTGTGACACACACTCCCAACCCAGAACCCTCGACCCGAGCCAGAGGTGTGCCACGCTCGTCACCATGGACTCGACGCCGGCACTCAACCCTGCGCAGCAGGATGTCCTTGCGCAGCTCGGCGCAACCCGCGACGACCGCCCTCAGTTCGACGCTGCGCTCCGCCACCAGCTGCGCCGAGCACTCGACGATGGTCTCGAACCGGCGATGGCCGACCTCCCCGCCGACGACACGATGTTCGTCTCCAAACATCTCCTCGGGCGCATCATGGGTTGCGAGAAACGCTTTCTCGCGGAAGACGACGACGACTTCGAATGGTCGGTCCCGCTGGCTCGGGGAACGATCGCCCACAAGGCGATCGAACTCTCGATCCACTGGCGGCGAGAGCCGGAACCGCTCGTGCTCGTCGATGAGTCCATCGCCCGGCTCTCCGAGGGCATCGACGGCCTCGCCGACTGGCTGCAGGCGTGTACCGAAGTCGAGCGGGCCGAACTTCGAGCTGAGGCCAATGATCGGGTCGCCAAGTTCCTCGAGTGTTGGCCACCGCTGAAGTCCAACTGGCGCCCGGTAACCGAGAGCCGACTACGGCTCGAGCTTCATGATCGGATCGTGTTGAGCGGCAAGGTCGACCTCGCGCTCGGGCAAGCCGAGGGCGGACGTGCGGGCAAGGTGCTCGTCGATCTCAAGACCGGCGGATTCTCCGCTCACCACCTCGATGATCTTCGGTTCTACGCCCTGATCGAGGCCGTGCGCCTCGGCACACCACCCCGGCTCCTGGCCACGTACTACCTCGATCAGGGCCGCTTCCTCCCCGAACCGGTCACCGAGGATCTCCTGTTCACGACGGTGGCCCGTGTCGTCGATGGCGTCGAGCGGATCCTCGACACCCGCAGACGCGACCGGGAACCACGAACGTCGCCCGGACCGTCGTGTCGCTGGTGCGTCGCTCTCCACGATTGTGAGGCCGGTCGCCGATTCTCGGCCGACGGCGATGAGACCGGTCTGGGGAACGGTTGGTGAGCCGAACCCGTTCCCCGCATCGGGGACGCACTCACGGCGATCCACAGCACGAACCCAGCGGTGATCACGTGGACCGACGGGTGGGCGGTGCCGGGGTGGTCGGCTGCACATCACCCCCAAACGCCTCCGTGATCTCCCCCGCCTCCGCGTCCAATCCGCGCAACCGTCGACCGGCGAGAAGCCAGAGGCCAATGGTGACATAGGCGATCCCGGCGACGGTGTAGGCAAACCGCGGGTCGGTTCGGTCGATCAACTGGCCGAGCGTCAACTGACCAAGCGGGTTCGAAGCGGTCAACATCGTGATGTAGACGGCAAGGACCTTGGCCCGCACGGCTTCGTCGACCTGGAGCTGGATCGCCGTGTTCAGGGTGCTCGCCGAGGTGAGGTGTGCTGCGCCCATCATGAACGAGCCGACAAGCGCCACCGAAAACACCGGAGCAGCAGCGATGACAAGCGACCCGGCGGCGTAAAGCAGCAAGGCAACCTGTTGGATCTGAGAACGTCGGAATCGGCCGGCTGTGGAGGCGACGATCGGCGACGTCAGGACTGCCCCGAGACCAACCGACGACAGCATCCATCCAAACCCGGCCTCCCCCTGGTCAAACACGTCCTCTGCGACAGTGACCGACAGCGTCTGCAGCGACAGCCCGAAGAACCCGATCAGCGTGACCGTCAGGATGGCCGTGCGAATACCGGGATTCGCGAGCGCATACCGGGCCGCTCCAGCGAACTCCGCAAGGGGCCGCATCCGGCCCTCGTGCCGCCGCGGCACGGCTTCGAAACGCATCAGGGCAAGACCGGTCAAGACGGCGCCGTAGCTGATTCCGTTCACGAAGAACGCCCAGCCGGGGCCGAAGGCAGCGATCGCAGCGCCGCCGAGCGCCGGTCCGACCATGCGAGACACGTTGAACTGAGCCGAGTTCAGGGTGATCCCAGCGAGAAGTTGTTCGCGCGGTACGAGTTCGCTGACGATCGCCTGCCAGGCCGGAAGGTTCAGCCCAGCCGTCACCCCAACAAGAACAGAACAGGCCACGAACGCCCACGCTTCGCGGACACCGACTGCCCACACGGCCATCAAGCCGAGCGCAACGAACGCCTGCAGGCTTTGGGTGAATAGCAGAACCGTGCGCCGCGGGTAACGATCGGCAATGGCACCGCCGAAGGGGCCCATCAGCGCCATCGGCATGATCTGGGCGAACCCGGCGAGCCCGACCCATGCAGCACTGTCAGTCAGATCGAAGACAACGATCGGAATGGCAATCGTTTGGAACCAACGGCCAATGTTCGAAACGAGCCCCCCGAACCAGAACAGTCGATAGTTCCGGTTGGCAAACACCGAGAAGCTGCTGCGTAGGCCTCCCGGGCCGCTCACGAAGCGCCACCGACAAGGGTGGGAAACCAGTCGTCACGGAGACGGTCGCCGTCGGTCATCCCGTGCTCGGGAAACGGAGGCGACGTTCGACCGGGCCGGGTCACATAGCGAGCATCGTCACCGACCAGACGCAGCGAGAACGCCCGACGGCGGCCCTCGCCTGGGTTGCCCCGGGCACCATGTACGACCCCAAAGTGAAAGGCGACCGCATCACCGGGCTCGAGCGCCCACTCGAGGACACGGAACCGGTCGGGCTCTGCGTCAGGGTCCGGTACCGGCAGGTAGTCGTCGTGGTTCGGGTAGAAGTCGTCGCCGCTCAACCACCGCACCGGCACGACGTCGTTGTCCCACCGGTGTGAGCCAGCGATGAGGCGTAACGTCGTCGATTCGTCGACCGGGTCGAGCGGCACCCAGAAGCTGAGCGTTTGCCGCCCCTCCACGAAGTAGTAGGGGCGGTCGCTGTGCCACGGGGTCGCCGTCACCGTTCCTGGTTCTTTCACCAGCACGTGGTCGTGGAAAAGCTGCACGGAGGCAGAACGCATCAACACCGCAGCCAGGGACGCAGCCGTTGAGTCACGAGCAAACCGCTCGAACTCGGGAATGCGGGTCCAATTGACATAGTCGTCCCAAAAACGACCGGCCTCGCCCGCCGGAACATTTTCGGCAAAATACTCACCGGGAGACGCCTCATTGGTGGCAACCCCGGCCCGCAGTTCGTCGATCCACTCCGTGAAAACACCGCGAAGAACGACTGCGCCGTCGCGATCGAACGCGTCGATCAAAGCAGCGTCGACAGCATGGGCCATGGCGCCACCGTACCCAGCTCCGGTATCGGCTGGTGCATCGACCACCGCACCGGTGGTCTGTGCCCACCACCGGCACAGGTGACACACTCTCGGCATGAGTCTCATCACCACCGAGGTCCACGGCCGGGTCGGCCTGCTGACCCTCAGCGACCCCGACAAGCGCAACGCAATCACACTGGCCATGAACGACGAGATCGGTGCTGCGCTCGACGAATGGGAGGCCGATGAGCGCATCGGTGCAGTCGTCATCACGGGCGCAGGTCGAGGCTTCTGCGCCGGCGCTGACCTCGACGACCTCATGGCTGGCTCGAACGCCGAGGAGATGAAGGCGATCTACGACGGCTTCCTCCGGATTGCCCACACGCCCCTTCCGACGGTCGCCGCCGTGAACGGTGCTGCCGTCGGCGCAGGAATGAACATGGTCTTGGCCTGCGATCTCGTGCTTGCGGGTCGAGCGTACGCAAAGTTCGATTCGCGGTTCCTCCAGATCGGTATTCATCCGGGAGGCGGACACACCTGGCGGCTCCGTCACATCACCGGGCGCTCCACCACCATGGCCATGGTGATGTTCAATCAGATCTTGCGAGCAGAGCGGGCCCGAGAGGTCGGGCTGGTGTGGGATGTGATCGACGACGCGGAACTGGTCACCACAGCAATCGAGATGGCGTCAGTTGCGGCCGACCAAGATCGTGAGCTCAACGCCCGGACCAAGGCGACGATTCTCACCCTCGACACCGTCACCGAGTCCAACCAAGCGGTTGACTACGAAATCCATCCCCAGCTGTGGTCGATGGGACAGCCACCGTTCAGAGAACTGGTGACAAAACTCCAGAAGGACATCTCGTCGAAGGACGGCTAGAAGCCGATCCATTCCCCGATCAGTTCCTCACCCCGCTCGCTCCAGTCTTCGCTGGTGATCGCGAACCGGATGTGGTCCTCCCAGACCCCGTTGATCTCCAGATACCGCTGGGCGGTTCCCTCGTCCCGGAGCTTCAATTTCTCGGCGACCCGACGGCTGGCTGCGTTCCGAGGCACGATCGCCGCTTGCACCCGGTGGAGGTGCAGTTCGTCGAAGGCGAACCGCAGCACGGCAACGAAGGCCTCAGGGATATAGCCACTTCCGGCGTGTGCCTCATCGATCCAGTAGCCGATGTACGCGTTCTGGAACGGGCCTCGCTGAATGGAGTTGAGATTCACTTCGCCGGCAAACACCCCTTCGACGAACACGCCAAATCCGTAGCCGGTTCCGAGTTGGCGCTCGCGTTGACGCGCTGAGCAACGGGTTGCGAAGGCATGGGAGTCCTCCACGACATCCGGCTGTCCGGGCAGTCGCTGCGGTTCCCACTTCGTCAGCCACTCCGCATTGCGGCGGCGTACCTCCTGCCACTTCGCGAAATCACCAGGCTCGAGGGGACGCAGGAGCACTCGGCGGCCGAAGAGGGTGGTCACGGCCGGTGACAGTAGTGGCTAATGCCACGCGTGTAACGCCCGACACTGTGTGGAAGCCGAGTACCCCGCAAGGAACAAGCGTGTCCGAACGTCCCAGCAACGAGCAACCCACACGGTGTTCGTCACCCGCCGCAACGCGGCACAGAGCACGGGCGGCTTCCGTTCTCCCCACCACCCGAAGGAGTGTCAACCATGACCATTCTCGTTGTTGATGACAGCAGCGTGATGCGCAAGATCGTCATTCGTAGCCTCCGTCAGGCGGGCTACGGCGATCATGACGTCGTCGAGGCCGAAGACGGCGCGCAGGCGCTCGAGAGCATTCGCTCCTCACCGCCCGACGTGGTTTTGTCCGACTGGAACATGCCGAACATGTCAGGACTCGAGCTCGTCACGGCGCTGCGAGCCGAGGGCAACAATGTTCCCTTCGGGTTCGTGACGTCGGAATCCACGGCCGAGCAGTTCGCCGCCGGTATCGGTGCTGGCGCAGCCTTTCTGCTCTCGAAGCCGTTCACCGCTGAGGACCTCGCCGCCAACCTCGGCGCCATCCTCTGATTCATCTACCGACACTCCCGGGAGAACCACCACCATGTCCACCATCGAGAAGGTCGACTACCCGCCGTCTGCTGCGCTGACACCCTTCCTTCGAGACCTGCTCGGCACCGATGTCACCCTGACCCCGACCGACGCACCTTCGCCCGAGGACCCCGCAGTCCTTCCTCACCTGACGTTCTTTCTGGATGACGAGAACTACATCGTGATGAAAGCAGCCGGCGACCTCGCGTTCGCCGCCTACGCCGGCGCCGCCCTGGCCATGATTCCCGTCGGCCGAGCCGAGGAGTCCGTGAAAGCCGGCTCGCTCGAGGAAGACATCGACGAGTGTTACCGCGAGGTCATGAACGTGCTGACCCGAACCGTCAACGAGAACTCAGGCAAGCATGTCCGCCTCGTTCCCGGCATGCGCCCCACACCAGAGCAACTCGTCGCGGTGAGTTCCGCGATCGCCTACGACGTCGACATCGCTCGCTACGGCACCGGCCGTCTGTGTCTCTGGCTGACCTGAGCGTCAGACCTCGAGTTGGGTCCCCAGCGCTTCGACGGCGTCGATGAACTCCTCGACCATCTCCATGACGACCCGAGCCGCAGGCTTCGATTCGTTCATGTTCCCGACGATCTGCCCAACGAAGTAGTTGGAGAGCGCCTCGGCGCCCGACCCGGCGTGATGCGCGGCGCGGTCGATGCGTTGGATCGCCTCGCCGGTGAGCACCATCTGCATCGGCATGCCGAGCGGCATCGGGGTCTCGGGGTTTTCCCACTCGTCGGTCCAGGCGGACTTGAGCTGGCGGGCATGCTTGCCGGTGCGGCTTCTCGACCGGATCGTGTCCGATGATGTTGCGGCCAAGAACTTGTCTTTCACCACCGGGTGGGTCTCGGCTTCGTCGGTGGTGAGCCACACCGAGCCGCACCAGACACCTGCTGCGCCAAGCGCCATCGCCGCTGCCATCTGCCGTCCCCGGCCGATACCGCCGGCGCCGAGAACTGGGGTGTCCCCAACGGCATCGACGATTTCCGGAATCAGCACCATCGTGCCGATCTCGCCGGTGTGGCCTCCAGCTTCGGACCCTTGGGCGATGATGAAGTCGACGCCGGCGTTCACATGCCGTTCCGCGTGCTGCGCTTTCCCGGCCAAGGCGCCCGTTCTGACCCCAACCTCGCGGCACCGATCAATCATGTGCTGGGGCGGTGGGCCGAGCGCGTTGACGATCAGTGATGCACCGTGGGCCAGCGCAATCTCGAGATTTGGATCCTGAGACTCGGCCGACATCGGTGCTGCCCGGTCGTCGCCACCTCGCCCGAGTCCCGTGCCTTCGTCATCAGCCAGGGGCGGCACGCCATACCGCTCCATGAGATCGTCGAGGAACGCCTTGGTCTCGGGCGGAATCAGGTCGCGGACCTGCCCCATATTGAGCCCACCAGCATCAGAACCTGCGTACTTGGCGGGCACGATCAGGTCGACGCCGAAAGGCCGGTCACCAATTTCGTCCTTGATCCACTCGAGATCGATCTCCAACTGCTGCGGGCTGTGGGCCACGGCACCCAGCACGCCGAGACCTCCGGCCTTCGTGACCGCAGCGACGACGTCACGGCAGTGGGTGAATGCGAAGATCGGGACATCGATCCCGAACATGTCCGTCATCGGTGTCTTCACTGGAGGCTCCTCACTTTCGCTTCACCTGCACGGGCAGATGCGTGTACCCCTTGACGAACGCCGAAAGCGTCCGTTCCGGTTCGCCGACAACCTCGATCCGCTCGAACCGAGGCAGGATTTCTTCCCAGAGGATCCGCAGCTGCAACTCGGCGATCCGTGCGCCCATGCAGTAGTGGATGCCGTGCCCAAAGGCGAGGTGCCGGTCTGCGTTGGGTCGCTCCAAGTCGATGACGTCGGCATTGTCACCAAAGACCGCCTCATCGCGGTTGGCCGACACGTACCAGAGGAGCACCTGATCGTCCTTCTTGATCTTCCGACCCCGGAACTCGGTGTCGCGAGTCGCCGTCCGACGCATGTAGGCCAGCGGCGTCTGCCAACGGATGATCTCCGGAACGAGATTCGAGATGAGCGACGGATCGGCGATGAGCTTGTCGTACTGCTCGGGCCACCGGTTCAGGGCGTACACGCTGCCCGACATGCTGTTGCGGGTGGTGTCGTTGCCGCCGACGATCAGCAGGATCAGATTGCCGAGATGTTCGATGGGCGATTTGTCCTTGGTCGACGGGCCGTGCGCCAGCATCGAGACCATGTCGAAGCCGGGATTCTCACGGCGTGCTTCGAATAACCGGCCGAAGTAGTCGACACACTCCATGAGCTCGGCCCGAAAAGCGGCGCGACGCTCGGCGGGGTCACCGACAACCGTGCCGGGCTCAGGGACCGTCGTCACCAAGTCCGACCATTTCGTGAGCAGTCGTCGATCCTCGAGCGGGAAATCAAACAGGGTTGCGAGCATGAGCGTCGTGAGCTCGATCGACACCGTGTCGACCCAGTCGAAGGTCTCGCCCTCCGGCAGCGAGTCGAGAACAGCGACAGTCCGCTCCCGAATCAGTTCGTCGAGGTTCCGGAGGCTGCTCGGGGCGGAGATGCCACGAACGGTCTTGCGTTGATCGGTCTGCTCGGGCGGGTCCATCGCAATGAAGGCGTCGAAGGGCACGGTGCCTTCGGGCAACGGTGTCCCGACCGGGATGCCGAGGGTGATGCCTTCCGCTGACGAAAAGCTCTGCCAGTCGCCTTCGACCGCCCGCACGTCATCCCACGTTGTGATCGACCAGTAGCGCCCTGACGACCCGAGTTCGTTCAGATGGACCGGATCCTCGGCCCGGAGCCGCGCGAAGTGGTCCTGCCACCGATTCTCGCGAAACAGGTGACAGTTAAATGGGTTGATCTCCTCGATCGGCAGTTGCGACGCGGCGGGCACGTCGGCCCCGAAGCGGGCCTGCTCGAACTCGGGGCTCGCTCCCGTGCGGGTCGCAAGCCACTCCTCCCGGGTGAGCGATGTGTCGGTCATGTCACTGCCTTACCTTCTGGGTTTCCGACCAGGACATCCCCTTTTGTACGTCGGGTTCACGCGGAAGACCCAATGCCATCTCCGCAACGATGTTGCGCTGAATCGCCCAGGTTCCACCTCCGAGCGTCAACGCTGGGGAGAACAGGTACCCGTAGTGCCACACCGGGTCAACCTCGGGGAACTGGGATCGCCGGAAGTTGATCTCAGTGGCGCCGCCCCGTGAGCCCTTGGCCAGGTCGCCGGAGGGCCCCGACCCGGTGAGCATGCCCTCGGCCCCGACGACCTCCTTGGCCAACTCCATCACCTCCTGGCCGTGCTCGTCGGCCATCAGTTTTTGGATTGATGCCTCGGTACCCGGCGTTCGGCCGTTCAGCTTCGCCGACAGGGTTCGCAATCGGTTGAGCCGCAGAACTTCGGCGTTGCTGAACATCTTCGCCAACTTCTGCCGTGTCACCGGATCGGTCACCGGACCCATACCTCGCACCTGATCGAGGAGGTCGTAGGCCGACGGACCCGCACCCCACAGCGAGCCGGCCGAACTGAGCGACACCCGCTCGTTGGCGAGCGTGACCTTGGCTAGGCGCCAACCGTCACCCTCCTCACCGATGCGACTCTCGACAGGAAGACGCATGTCATCGAAAAACACCTGATTGAACGAGTGCGCCGTCGTCATATCGACGATCGGCGACATGGTGAGGCCCGGCGTGTCCATCGGTACTGCGAAATAGGAAATCCCACGGTGCTTCGGCGCATCCGCATCGGTGCGGGCGATCAAGATGCCCATATCGCTCACGTGCGCACCCGACGACCAGATCTTCGACCCGTTGATCACATACTCGTCACCGTCACGCACTGCCCGCGTGGCGAGGTTGGCGAGATCCGAACCGGCCTCAGGCTCGGAGAACAGCTGACACCAGATATCTTCGTGAGTGAAGATCCGGTCGAGGTACTGCGCTTTCTGCTCGTCGGTGCCGCCGAGCAAGATCGTGGGCGCCGCCCACCCGACACCGATGGCGTTGCTTGCCATCTCGCGCCCGCCCCGGCTGCGGTCGACCTCGATGCCCTCGAGTTCCTGCTGGATGATGATCTGGTGAATCGGGTCGGCGCCGAGCCCCCACGGCTCAGGCCAGTGAGGAACGACATAACCGGCCTCGTGGAGTTCAGCCTGGGTCGGCGTGGGATTGGCAGCCCGCCACGCTCGCACGGCGAGTCGGCGGGGATCGTCATCGGAAGGAAAATCAAAATCCATCAGCGGTAGGTCTCCGGAATCCAGGCGGCCGGTCGTTTCTCGAGAAAGGCAGCCATGCCCTCCTTCGCGTCTTCGCCTTCGAACAGCGCCGCCGAGAGCGGCGCCGTCCAGGCAAAGGCGTCATCGCTGGTCAGGTTCGGGACCTCAGCCAGCAGTTGCTTCGTTGCGGCCAATGCCGCAGGACTCCCCTTGACGAGGTCCGCCACCACGTCGGCCACCTCGGCATCGAGTCGGTCCGCAGGCACGGCGGCATTGATGAGGCCCATACGTTGGGCTTCGGGGGCGAGGAACCGGTTACCTCGAAGAAACGCGGCGCGGGCGTCGGACGCACGCATCTTCGGCAGGCACAACACCGAAATCATCGCCGGAGCGACCCCGATCCGGACCTCGGTGAATCCCATCTTCGCCGTCTCGAGGACGACCGAATAGTCCATCGCCGCCGCCAGCCCCATGCCACCAGCGACACAATGGCCGTTGATGCGCCCCACATACGGCTTTGGCGAACGGCCAAACCGGGCGAACATGTCGGCAGGGTCGACGGGCCGATGGGAGCGGTCAGCGCGGCGACCGGAGCGCTCTGAGAGGTCAGCCCCAGCACAAAACGTTGTCCCGGTGTTGGTGAGGACGATGACGCGAACGTCATCGTCGGCCTCGGCGGCGTCGAGCGCATCCATCAGTTCGCCCGTGAGCTGGGCGCTGAGCGCGTTCTTCCGTTCTGGGTCGTCGAGCGTGACGGTGCAGACACCGCCCGCAGTCTCACTGTGCACGACCTGTTCGGTCATCGGATCGCGTCCTCCCCGTTCACGCCGTTCCTGTCTGACGCGCGGCGACACGCTCTTCGGTCGGGCCACCCGGCCCTTTCGGAAGCCCGGCGAGGACCACATCAACCATGGCATCAGCGGCGTCCTTCGGGCTCGAGGCAAGCGCAAGCATGACGTCAGGTCTTGCGAACTCGGCACCGAGGCCAGCGATCATCCGGGCGACCGCGGCCGTGTCGACCGGCGCGATCTCGCGCTGCTCGACCGCAACGTCAAGCAGCGCCCGAGTGACATCGATGAGATACTCCGAGTGGGCGGCGTTGAGCGCTCGACCTTCCTCAAACGACGCCATGTCGTCGGCGAACTCCGGCGTGGTTCCCTGGACGGCGACGGTGGCGGCCGACAGGTAGGACCGGACGGCGGCAAGCGCAGTCATGTCGTCGTCGATGGCTCGGTTGGCGACCCGGCCGACCTTGCGCAGGTTGCGGTCGACCACCATGAGCACGAGCGCATTACGCCCCTCAGCCAAGCCATACAGGGTCCGGAGCGAACAATTCAGCTGCGACGCGAGTTCGGCCATCGTGATGTCGACGAACCCTTTGTCGAAAATGCGTCCGAGTTCATCGAGGATCTCTCGCTGACGTTCGGTCAGGAGGGTCTCTCGCTCGCGGCTCAGCACGGGTTCGGGCGCCGGAACCTCCCGCAGCCGATCACGGAGGCCGGTCACAGCAGACTCACCGGAATGTCGGCATGGCGAGCCCGCAACCACTCCCCCAAGGACTTGGCCTGCCCGTCCTGGCGGGTCGACGCCGCCACGCCTTCTTGAAGGAGGCCGTGGATGACGAAGTTGAGCGACCACAGGTTGGGGAGTTCGAAGCGTTCGATCTCGAGCATCGCCGCTTCTGGGAGCAACTCGCGAAGTCGTGCAGTGGTGAGTTCTTGTTCCATCCAGGCGAACCCCTCCGCCGACCGAGCGAAAACCCCGAGGTTGGCATTGCCGCCCTTGTCGCCAGAGCGCGAACCGAGGATGGCACCAAGCGGCAACCTTCGAGTCACCCCACTCGGCACCGGTACCCGATCGACAACCGGGTCAGCGACCTGCGGGTCGCCGGCGGGGGCGACGGAATCGACGACGGTTCGCGCTCCCCCAAGCAGGACGATGTGCTGAGGCACGAGGTCGGCGGGGATCAGGCCGGACGTGTGCACGCCGAACGGCTTCCCGATTGCCGTACCGGCCAACCCGTAGAACCCGGGGATGGTGGCCAGCGCCATGTCATTGATGCCAGCCGAAATCGCTTTCGTCTTGTGCTCGTCGGTGTCCTTGACTGTCAGCCGCCATTGGGCGGTCGCTGCCTCGTTCGTGGCGGGATCGTGGTGGTCAGTGCGGACGACCGTTGTCGTGACACTCTCGAACGCCTCGGGGGCAACGGGAGAGGCAGCCCAGAACGCCGCCTCGAGCAGTCCAGCCTTGGCCTCGATCTCGAGGCCGGTGAGGGCGAGCGCGATGTCACTCCGGTAGCCGCCCCAGGCGTTCATCGACACCTTCAACGTGGCGGGCGGGCGTTCGCCCCGTGTGCCGGAGATGCGGACCCGATCAGGGCCCTCCTGGGCGAGGCGCATGGTGTCGAACCGGGCGGTGACATCGGGCCCGAGATAGCCGGGAGGACCGATCTCGTACAGGAGTTGTGATGTCACCGTGCCAACGGTGACGGCACCACCCGTGCCGTGGTGCTTTGTGATCACCGCCGAGCCATCGGCCTCGACCTCGGCGATCGGGAAGCCAGCTCGCTCCAGTCCGGGGATCTCGGCGAAGAATGAGTAGTTGCCGCCGGTCGCCTGGGTGCCGCATTCGATCACATGACCGGCAGCGACCGCACCCGCCATCGCGTCCCAGTCGTCTCGCGTCCAGCCGTGATGCCACGCGGCCGGGCCAGCAACGATCGCAGCGTCGGTGGTTCGACCGGTGATGACGATGTCGGCGCCCCGGTTCAACGCCTCGACGATGCCCCACGCGCCGAGGTAGGCATTGGCCGAGATGTAGTCGATCGGCGCAACCGGCTCGCCGGTCTCGAGGTCGACAAGGTCGATCCCTGCGGATCGCAGCTCATCAAGCCGAGGCAGCAGGTCGTCACCGTTGACGTAGGCAATCGTCGGGGCAAGACCAAGTGTGTCGGCCACCTCGGCGACCGCCTCGGCGCAGTGGTCGGGATCGAGGCCTCCGGCGTTGGACACGACCTTGATGCCCTGGTCGAGGCAGGGCCCCATGACCTGCTCCATTTGTTTCACGAAGGTCCGGGCGTAACCCGAACCGGGCCGCTTCGCCTGGGTTCGGGCGAGGATCAGCATCGTCAGCTCGGCCAGCCAATCTCCGGTCAAGGCGTCGATCGGTCCGCCTTCGACCATCTCTTTTGCTGCGGACAACCGGTCGCCGTAAAACCCCGAGCAGTTCGCGATTCTGATCGCACCCGGTTGCGTGCCGCCCGTCGACGAACCCTCGGTCACTGGTCAGGTTCCTCGATCGTCAGGAGCAGGGCACCATTGTCGACCTGATCGCCTGCCGCAATCGGCACCTCGCTCACCACACCATCGAATGGGGCGGCAATGTGGTGCTCCATCTTCATCGCCTCCAGCACAACCAGCACGTCGCCAGCACTGACGTGGTCACCGACCGCGCACCGGAGCTCGATGACCGCCCCCGGCATCGGTGCGATGAGCCCTCCAGTCGGGGGTTCGGATCCCGGCACCGTGAAGCGGGGTGTGATCGACAGCGGGACCGTCGTTCGGCCAAGGGTCACATGAGCAACCCCGTCAGCCACCGTCACCGCCGCCCGTAGGCGGCGTCCGTCGATCTCGACCTCGACCTCATCGGCGTTCCATGCGTGCACCAGCACCACCGACCCAGATCCGAGAACGAACCCACCGGCTCGACGAGGGCGGTAATCGATCCGGATCATCTCGTCGGAGTGCGGTCCGGTGAACACAAGGTGCTGCGGGGGCAACGCTCCGGTGGTGAAGTTGGATCGAGCGAAACCCCAGATCTTGTCGCCGGCACGGTTCCGACCCTGGATCCACATGGCGGCAACGATGGCTGCGGTTTCCAATTCGGGGTCGGCCTGAGCAGCACCCGGATCGACCCGCTCAATGAAGTCGGTCGTCGTGTCGCCGGCGAGAAACGCTGGGTTCCGCAACGTCGCCACGAGGAAGTCTCGGTTGGTGACCACACCACCGAGGTGGAGCCGTTCAAGGGCGAGGGCGAGACGACCAGCCGCCTCGGATCGAGTCGGAGCGTGGGCGATCACCTTCGCCAACATGGGATCGAAATCGACCCCGACCACGCTGCCCTGCTCGACCCCACTGTCCCAGCGCACCGCCGGTTCGAGGGCCGGGCGATACGCCGCCAGCGTTCCGGTTGCTGGCAGGAACCCGTTGCTGGGGTCCTCTGCGTAGAGGCGAACCTCGATTGCCGAACCAGTCCAGGTGATGCTGTCCTGGTCGTAGCCGAGTTCCTCACCTCCAGCGATCCGCAACTGCTCGCGCACAAGGTCGATGCCGGTCACCTCCTCGGTGACTGGGTGTTCGACCTGGAGGCGGGTGTTGACCTCCAGAAAGAAGAACTCGCGAGTGTCGTCATCGACCAGGAATTCGACAGTGCCGGCCGACTCGTACCCCATGTGACGGGCGAGCGCGAGCGCGGCCTCACCCATGGCTGCTCGCATCTCGTCATCGACGACCGGCGACGGCGACTCCTCGACAATCTTTTGATGGCGCCGCTGGATCGAGCACTCTCGCTCGCCGAGATGGACGACGTTGCCGTGGGAGTCGCCCATGACCTGGATCTCGACGTGGCGACTCGAGGCCACATACCGCTCGAGGAAGACGGTGTCGTCACCGAACCCGCTCAGTGCCTCCCGCTGAGCGGCCGCAACCGCCTCGGCCAGATCCGCAGGCGACTCGACGATCCGCATCCCCTTGCCTCCGCCGCCGGCCGACGCCTTGACGAGCAAGGGGTATCCCACCGTGTCGTCAATCGCTGCGCCGGTGGCAGTCAGATCTTCCGACGACGGCAGGGTCGGGACACCCGCCTCGACCGCCACCCGTTTTGCTGCGATCTTGTCGCCCATCGACTCGATCACCGCCGGTGATGGTCCGACCCAGCGGATGCCCGCCTCGATGACCAACCGCGCGAACCGGGCGTTCTCGGAGAGAAATCCATAGCCGGGGTGGATCGCATCAGCGCCGATTGCCCGGGCGGCGGCGAGCACGGCATCAGCGTCCAGGTAGGTCGACGGCAGCCGTACCGCTTCGTCAGCCTCCTGCACGAAGGGAGCGTCAGCGTCGGCATCAACAAACACGGCAATACAGCGCATGCCCATCGAACGAGCGGTACGGAAGACCCGACGGGCGATCTCACCTCGGTTGGCAACGAGGACGGACGTGATCGGGGTAGGTGTCACGGTTCGGGTCACAGGCGGAACACCCCGTAACTCTCCGCCCCCTCGATCGGGCGGTTCCGAACCACGCTGAGGCACATGCCGAGGACGTCTCGCGTGTCTCGGGGGTCGATGATGCCGTCGTCGCTGATCGCTCCGGTGGCGGCCAACGCAAGCGACCCCCGGTCGTGGGACGCTTCATGAGCGGCGACGATGGCCGCATCGGCTTCCTCATCGAACACCTCGCCGTTGCGTTCAGCCTGCCCCCGCCGAACTTGGGCCATCACACCGGCGATTTGTTTGGGACCCATCACGGCGACCTTGGCGGTCGGCCACAGGAACGTGAAGCGGTTCCCGAACGCTCGCCCCGACATGCCGTAGGTACCGGCGCCATACGACGATCCGATGATCACTGTCAGGTGCGGCACCGTCGAGTTGGTCACCGCATTGATCATCTGCGACCCCTTCTTGATGATGCCGTCGGCTTCAAAATCTTTGCCGACCATGAACCCGGTGATGTTCTGGAGGAACACGAGCGGCACATCGATCTGGTTGCAGAGTTGGATGAAGTGGGCGGCCTTCTGCGCCGAATCGGGATAGATCACCCCGTTGTTGCCGAGCACGCCCACCGGGTAGCCGTGGATCGAGGCCCAGCCGCACACCATCGAGGTGCCGTACCGAGGCTTGAACTCTTCGAAGCGGCTGCCATCGACCACTCGGCCGATGACCTCTCTCACGTCGAGGGGCTTGCCGAGATCTTTGCCTACCAGCCCGAGCAACTCGTCCGGGTCGAGGATGGGTGCCTCGGCGTCGAGCGTCGGTGCATGCTCAACCTTGCGCCAGTTCAGATGCGAGACCACCTCGCGGCACATCCGAATGGCGTCCATCTCGTCCTCTGCGAGGTATTCGGCGAGACCAGACACCTCGGCGTGCTTCTGGGCACCACCGATCGTCTCGGAGTCGGCGATCTCTCCGGTCGCCATCTTCACGAGCGGTGGACCAGCAAGAAAGGCGTAGGTCTGCTCCTTGATGAAGATGTTGTAATCGCTCAGACCCGGCTGATACGCCCCACCAGCGGTCGAGGACCCGAACGTCACGCACACCGTCGGGATGCGCATCTTTGAGAGCTCGATCATCTCGTAGAAGAACCGGCCGGTCTCGGCAAAGTGGGCTGGAACGACCGCAGAACCGACCGCCCCACCCTCGTCCTGCTTCGCCTCGCCATCGCCGCTGCGGCCTGGTGGGCGGAGATCACCTCCGGCGGACTCAACGAAACTGATGTAGGGGATCTTGTTGTCGCGGGCAATCTCCAGCGCCCGCATCCACTTCTTCGAGGCGTACGGGGTCAACGCGCCCGCCGACACCGTCGGGTCATTGCCCATGATCACGCATTCGGTGCCGGCGACGATCCCGATCCCTGCGACCATGCCGCCGCCGAGTTGATAGCGGCTGCCGTAGCCCGCGAGCGGTGTGATCTCAAGGAACGGGGTGTCCGGGTCGAGAACGGCTGCAATCCGTTCACGAATCGGCAACTTCCCGCGGTTGCGATGCCGCTCCATCGCCCGCTCGCCACCACCGGCTGCGGCCGCCGCCAGCAAGTCGTCGTGCGCATCGAGCAACCCGCCCATGTCCTCACGATTCTGCAGGTAGAGATCGCTCCCGGTATCGAGCGCCGATCGCATCGCGGACGCCAACAGAGTGCGGTTCATCTGAGCGACCGTAGCGGGTAATTCATGAGGGGTCGAATTATCCTCACCAGCTGAGCTTCTCGCCGGCTCAACTGCCGTTACATCACCAGAACGCACGCCGATGCTGATCGGATGGACCAGCACTGGACCGATGTCTTCGGAGACACCATCGATCAGCAGGTGAGCGCCACCCTCTTGACCCATCCGAACGGCGCGTTCTGCACGGGCTCCCGGGGACGCACCCTGTGCCTCACCTATCGGCTGACGATCTCCCGTAGGAGCGAACTAGCATTTCGCTGTGGTCCCCGTCGTTGATCTGCAATCGGACCGTGACGCCGAGCAGCTGGTGACGGCGCTTCGCGACTTCGGTTTCGTGGAGTTGACTGGCCACGACGTCGACATGACCATCCTTGACGAGCACCGTCGCGTTGCCGACGAGTTCTTCGCAAAACCACCGGGCATCAAGGTTCGTTTCGAACATCCAGACCCACTAGCGAACCGCGGCTACCGGGCCCGAGGCAGCGAAGCACTTGCGTACAGCCTCGGGGACGACACCCCCGCCGACATCTTCGAAAGCTTCAACGCAGGCCGAGATCCCGGCCACAACCGGTCGGCCCTTCTCCAGCCAACTCCATGGCCCGACGACGTCGTGCCCGGGTTTCGGGCGGCCACCCTGGCGGCGTTTGAAGAACTGCGCTCCCTCGCGCACCGTCTCGATCTCCTCCTCGGCCATGCGCTTGGGCTCGACAAGCTCGCCGACCGCTCGACCTGCGGCCCCGACATGCTGGCCTGCATCGATTACCGCCCCGGCCCCGACGGGTCCGAAGCTTCACTCGACGGACAGATGCGGATGGGAGCTCACACCGACTACACCAGCTTCACCCTCCTTGCGACCGAACCGGTGCGGGGACTTCAGATCGTGTCGCCCGACGGCGAATGGATCGATGTGATTCCCCAGGCTGGCAACCTCCTGATGAATGTCGGTGATCTGCTCGCCATCTGGACCAACGATGCCTGGCCGTCCACGCTGCACCGCGTGATCCCGATGCGCATGGGCGCCGCTTCAGTCCGGCGCACCTCGGCCTTCTTCCACTACCCGGACCTCGATGTTGTGGTCGAACCACTCGCCGCCTTTGTCGGCCAGGGCGACCCTCACTACCAGCCGATCTCGGTCGAAGCGCATCAGCTCGGCAAGGTCGGTGCCCCCAAGACCGGCGAGAAGCCGACGAGTCCGCTCACCACCGGCACGCGTGAGGTCTGAACACACCTGCCGACTGACCGTCGCCTAGCGTGCCTGCGATGACGAACGCCCTGACGAGCGAACGCCGCGGCCGCGTGCTGGTCCTGCACATCGACGACGGCAAAGCCAACGCCCTGTCCTTCGACCTGATTGACGCCCTCCTTGAGGCGCTCCGATCCGCCGAGGAAGACGACGACATCGGGGCGGTTGTCCTTCACGGGCGACCAGGGCGGTTCTCTGCCGGGTTCGACCTCGGCGTCATGATGGACGGTGACCTCAACGCCATCGTTCGGCTGGTGGCGGCTGGGGGCGAGCTCGTCCGGACGCTTTACGGCTGTTCGGTTCCCGTGGTGGCGGCCTCGACCGGCCACGCGCTGGCGGCAGGGGCATTGATGCTGCTCGGGTGCGATGTCCGCATCGGGAGCGACGAGCCAGCCAAGGTCGGATTGAATGAGGTCGCCATCAAGATGGTGCTGCCGGACTGGGCGTTGACGATTGCCAAAGCTCGGCTGAGCAAGCGGCACATGCAACGCGCCATCGTCAACGCTCGGGTCACAACGCCGACCGATGCGATCGACGTCGGATTCCTTGACGAGGTGGTCGCCGCCGACGATGTACTCGACCGCGCCGTCGACACCGCGGCGGCGCTCGCCGCCGAACTCGACCCGAAGGCCTATGCCGGAACGATCAGGGCCTTCCGCGGCACGACCCTCGAAACCATGGACGCACAGGTCGCCGCCGCTCGGGCGTCGATCGCCTAGCGGTCCGGCACAATCGGACTGTCGAACTCGGGCCGCATCACTGCAGCTGCGGCGGCGACCCCAGCTGCCACGACAAACACCGTCACGGCCGCAGTGTCGAGCACTCCGGTCAACGCGTCGCCGGCGACCATCGAGAACGTGACCAGTACCAGCGCATAGGTTCCACGCCCCATCAGACTCATCACCGACAAGGTTGTCGCCCGACGCGCGACCTCGACCCGTCGCCCAACGACGGCGGGAACGGCGACGGCGGTAACCGACGCCTGCGCACCCCGAAGTGCGAGAAACGGCAGTACCCAGAGCGCAATCTCGGTCGCCATGAGACCGACGATCGACGCGGACACGAACCCGGCACCTACCAACACACCGAGCGTGCCGATCCGTTGCTGCATCGGAACGAAGAACCGAACCACAAGCGCGCCCACCAGGGCAGAGGCCGCAACGACGACGCCGGCAACGATCGCCGCCCCAGCCGGGTTATCGACGGGTCGGTCGAGCACCGTGGCGGCGTACGGCGACGCAAACTCCGACGCGAGATGGATCAGCACGACCTCGGCAACGACATAGATGGTGATCCACGCCAGGGTTCGGGTGCGCAGGTGGGTGACGACCGCAGCGACGTCGTGACGCCAACCCGAGCTGACGTATCCAGGATCACGAGGCGGCTCATCCATCTTCCAGGTGATGGCGAGCTGCCCTACGGCGACCGTCAACGCCGCCAGGAAGGGCAAGCGGAGGTCCAGCATGCCGAGGCCGCCTCCGGCCAGCGCCGTGATGGCGGTCAGGTAGAGCGACCCCTCGCGAGCTCGCACCTCTTCGACCTCGAAGCGGTGCGCAAGTCCGGCTGCGTCAAGTGTGTCAAAGAGAAAAGTGACATCGGTTCCGGACAGCGAGGCGTACCCGACCGCCAAGAGCATCTGTCCTGCGACGATCGGGCCAACACCGCCAATCAGGAAGCACAAGAAGGCGGCGACCCAGGCGATGGACGTCACCCGCAAGGTCGTGACCCGACCAACCCGATCGCTGAACCATCCTGACGGCACCTCGAACAGAACAACCGATGCGTAGTACACCGCTTGCATCTGCAACGTTCGGGCCAGCCCGACCTCATCGATGAAGTAGAGGATGATCGTCGGCAGCCAAAACACGGCACCGGCAGCGCGAGCGTGCCACCGGTAGCGGGCCACGTTGGCTGCGGTGCGACGATCCACGGCCGGACCCTAACCCGGGCTGACTGCAGCCCTGAGCGCTGCCCATGTCACACTGCTCGATATGACCAAGCCAACTGTCGGATCCGTGATCGCTGACCTGGTGGCCGAGCAACAGGCCCTCGATGCGGTCGTAGCGAAGCTCGACGACGCACAGTGGGAACTCAGCACCCCGTCCCCTCGCTGGGCGGTGCGCGACCAGATCGGCCACCTTGCGTTCTTCGATGAGACCGCAGCGCTTGCGATCACCGATCCCGACGGATTCGCGGCGCACCGCGAGTCGTTCACCACCGCCGCCTTCGTCAGTGCCGAGGCCGCCGACGACGCAACCCTCGGCGCCACCCGGGCAATGTCAGCCCCTGCGCTCCTCGCCCATTGGAGGGCTCAGCGAGCTGCGCTCGAAGCAGCTGCTTCCACCTGTGCCGAGGACGCCCGGATCGAGTGGTACGGGCCCTCGATGGGCGCGAAGTCGTTCCTGACGGCCCGTCTGATGGAAGCGTGGGCGCATGGTCAAGACATCTGCGACGCCGTGGGGGCCGAGCGGTCCCCAAGCGACCGCCTTCGTCACATCGCCCAACTCGGGTGCATCACGCGTCCCTGGACCTATGTGAATCGAGGCCTTCCAGTCCCCGATGGCGAGGTCCACGTGGCCCTCACCGCCCCCTCAGGCGCAACCTGGACCTGGGGTCCGGACCAGGCCGAGGCCACCGTCACCGGCACGGCACTCGACTTCTGCCTCGTGACCGCTCAGCGACGCAATGTCGCCGATGTCGATCTTGTGATCGACGGTGAGATCGCCGTCGACTGGCTCGGTAAGGCGCAACTCTTCGCCGGGCCGCCCAGCGATCCGCCCTCTCCCCGAGGCTGACGGATTAATCGAGGAGCGACGCGGCGAGCCCGTCGAGAATGTCGGACTCCGAGACGACCAGTTCTTCGATCCCGAAATACCGCATGATGCAAACGAGGATGCACATGCCGCCGACGATCACGTCGGCTCGGGCCTCCTCGAGGCCGGGATTGTGGATCCGGTCTTCTCTCGGCTCGGTTACCAGCGTTCGATAGACATCCTCCGCTGCGTCGCGGGTGAGGCGGAAATGGTGGATCGCGCTGCGGTCGTACTCGGCGAGACCGATCTCGACCGCAGCCGCCGTCGAAACCGTCCCGGCTAAACCGACGAAGGTCCGGGCGTGCGCGACCTGAGGCATCTCCCGAGCAACGTCGTCGAGGTGGGCTTCGGTGATCGACAGGCACGCGACGAGCTCCTCCGGTGCTGGCGGGTCGCTCTCGACGTACTTCTCGGTAAGGCGCACACAGCCAATATCGAGCGACATCGCTGCTTCGGCATCGTCGGTGCCGAACGCGAATTCCGTCGACCCGCCACCGATGTCGAAGACGAGGAACGGCCCGTCGGCGACGTCGAGATCAGCGGTCGCGCCGCGGAACGAGAGACGACCCTCCTCAAGGCCTGAAAGGAGTTCTGGTCGAGTCTTAATCACGGCCTCGACCATGTCGAAGAACTCATCACGGTTGGCTGCGTCGCGAGCCGCCGAGGTCGCCGCCGCTCGGACTCGCGTCACGCCGTGCTGATCCATGACCGTCCGGTAGTTGCGCAAGCAATCGATGACCCGCTCGATCGCCTCGTCAGCGAGGCGGCCGGTCCGGTCGACGTCTTGCCCGAGCCGGGTGATGGTCATGAGACGATCGAGGACTCGCTCCCCGTCGTGCACCAACAGGCGGGTCGAGTTCGTGCCGAGATCGATGGCGGCGACGACGTCAGTCATGGGTTGGCTCCTCGGGAAGGTCGTTGCGGTCCTCGTAGTCGGCGATGTGAGCGGCGACCCACCGGCCGACCGGGTCATCACCGCCGGCGAGGTACCACGCATAATGGGCGTGAAGGCACTTCACGCCCCGTCGCGTGCCGCCGACGCCAGCCGACGGTCGAGGCCCGGTGTGATCGGCAGGAAGAGCCGAGTCACGTTCGGCGGCGTAGCGCGCATGGGCAGCCTGCAGTTCGCTCGGATCCACCGCCGCTTCGGCTCGACGTACACCGCCGTCGCTCTCGATTCGACCCACGACCCGACGCTCGTGATCACCGACCAGCCAATAGCGGGTAGGCATCGGACGACCGGAGTGAAGGATTGGCGCGTTGCGCAGCACGACCGGGTCGCCATCCTCGTTGCGAACGACGACCTCGAATGCTCCCCCCGGCTCGCGGCCGAGTAAGGCAGCAACCCGAGCGCGATCCTCGGCGGAGACCGGATGGTTTGGGCCGGTCATGAGCGGCGTCCGCGCCGACGACGAAGAAGGGCGACGACCATCACGAGAAATGCCCCAAGTGGAACCACGCGTTTGGCGATGGGTCGACGCGCCGCATCAAGGAGGTCGAGGGCCTCTGGCTCGGGCATGGCCACGTCGCGGCGGGGCGTTCCGAACACGTCCGGCCCCAACACCTCCTCAGCCGACGATGAGGCATCGAGGTTGGCGGCGAAATCGGCGGTCAAGGTAGTGCTCACCTCGGCGATCACACCGCGGCCGATTTGGGCGAGCCGACCAGCCAGCTGCAGGTCGGTGTCGACATTCACCTGGGTTGAGGAATCCGAGAGCGGTTCGAGCCGAGCGGTGATGTGTGCCTCGACCGGTCCCTGGTTGCCGTCGCCGGTGGCCTTGACCACGATCCGGTGACGTTCGGCATCGATCTCGAAGCGGGCCGTGCCAGCGAAACGGGCTTGCAGCACCCCCAGCCGGATGTTGACGACACCATGGTGGTCCTCGCCATCGATCTCGGTGAGATGCGCACCGGGAACACACAAGGCGACCCGCGCGGGATCGGTCAGCAGCCGCCATGACTCGTCGACGGGACGATCGACGACGAAGGTATCGCTCAGCTCCACCGGCGGAGATCCTGAAGGGTGTCGATGTCGCGCGGGTCTCCGTCGACGGGCACGGGGCGCACCAGGTCGGGGCGCTGACGCATGACCGCTCGCGCCCCCTCATCACCACTTACGGGAAGGCTGGCCCAGATCGACGCGGCGAGCCGGACCGGCGGCCGGAGGTCGCCGTCGTAGCGAGCTGACGCAAGGTCGGCATCGACGTGGGCGACCCGGTCCCAGATCTCCGCGGTCACCCCCGGGCTGTCGCCCAACCCAACGACGAGGACGTCGTGACCTCGGCTCTGCGCATAGGCCACCGCAGCCTGCAGCGACGTTGACTGACCTTCAGCCCACTGCTCGTTGTCGATCAAGGTCACATCGTCGGGAACGAACGGCGCCAGGTCGACCGCCCCCTGCACGACGATCACCTCATCGACCGCCGCCGCTCGGGCCGAGGCGATGGCGTGGGTGATGATCGGAGCCCCTGCAACCTCAGTGACGAGTTTGTGCGTATCACCTTCGAATCGCGAGCCAGCGCCGGCGGCGAGGATCACCGCAGCGATCGACTCGTCTCGAGTGGGGAGGGTTGGAACGGCGTCGGTCACCGCCACAGCCTAGGGTCGCCATCGTGGACCCGACCGTTCCTGCCCCTGCCTCCCCTCCAGACCTTCGGGTGACGATGTTGCTCGCGGACTCAGCCCAGGTCGCCGACCGCAAGTTGTACGTCCTCGGCGGAGGCTTATCGGTGATCGGGCCCCGTCCTCAACCAATGGGCGTGGCGATCCGAATCGAAGTGCCGTGGGACCGGGCCAATCGCAGCCATGCGTGGAGCCTCGAACTCCGAGACGAAGACGGTCAGCCCGTCGTCATGAACGATCGGGCCCTCGTTGTGCAGGGCCGCTTCGAAGCGGGCCGTCCAACCGGTATGCGAGCGGGAACACCCCTCTCCGTGCCGCTGGCGATCATGTTTCCGGCGCTCCCCGTGCAACCGGGCCGTAGCTACACCTGGCGGCTGGTGATCGACGAGGTCAGCCAACTCGACTGGCAGCAGAGTTTCCACGTCCGGTCACCCAACCCCGGCTAGGCCCCACCGGGCCGTGACCGTCAGTCGTGGATGGGCCCGCTGGTCACCGAGAGCGCTGCCACGGTTCGGCCGGTGCGCTCGGCAATGATTTCCGCCACGATCGACACCGCCGTCTCCTCGGGTGTGCGAGCCCCGAGATCGAGCCCGATAGGCGATCGCAGACGATCAAGGCCGGCCTGATCTACTCCTGCCTCCACGAGACGGCTGGTGCGGTCGTCGTGGGTGCGACGAGAGCCCATGACCCCGATGTAGCCGACCTTGGTGTCGAGCGAGGCGGTCACGGCCGGTACGTCGAACTTGGCGTCGTGGGTGAGGATGCAGACCGCATCTCTGGGGCCGAGATCGTCACCGACCTCGGCGAGGAGGCGGTCGGGCCAGTCGACAACGAGTTCATCGGCCATTGGGAAGCGTTGACGGGTGGCGAAAACCTCGCGGGCGTCGCAGACGGTGACGCGATACCCGAGCACCTTGGCGACCTTGGCCAGCGCCGCGGTGAAGTCAACGGCGCCAAAGATCAGCATCTGTGGCGGCGGGGCGAACGACTCAATGAAGACCGAGACAACGTCCTCGCGGGCCTCCCCATGTTCGCCATAGTGGCGAAGGCCGGACCGGCCTGCGGCAAGCTCACCTCGCGCGTCTCGCTCGACAACACGGTCGAGGCCTTCGGTCCCGAGGGTGCCGATCACGGTGTCGTCGGCGCGCACCAGGAGCTTGTTGCCGACGCCGGGACCGTCGATCACGGTGGCGAGGGCAACGGCTCGCTCAGCGTCGATGTCAGCCTTCAGTGGGCCGTACCAGTCGCCGGGCTCGAAGCGTTCGAGGAAGAGATGGATCGTGCCACCGCAGGTCAAACCGACGGCGAACGCTTCATCGTCGCTGTAGCCGAAGGTGACAACTCGGTGGGCATCGGCCTCGATGACATCGAGCGCCTCGGTAACGACCGCCCCCTCGACGCATCCGCCACTCACTGAGCCGCGCACATCTTGGTCGGTCGTTACCGCCATCGCGGCCCCGGGGAGGCGGGGGCCGGAGCCGTCGAGGTCGACGACTCGAGCGATCGCGCAGGATCGCTCGGTCGCCGTCCACGTGTCGAGGGCGTTGAAGAGATCCTTCACACCCTCAATCGTAGAGCCAGGTGGCTCAGCCTGCGTGACGAATCATGTCGAGCTGGGCGCGAGAGGCGGCGAGCTCGGCAACGGGGGCCCCGTTGCGCCGAAGGTCCTGGTGGTTGTTCCAGGCCTCAAGAAGGCGCCCGAGGTGGAGAAAGGAACGGTTGTTGGTCATGGAATGATCGTAAGAGGTCCGGCACCGTGGTTCTCGTGGTTCTCCGGGCTACTTGTACCGGAATACCATGGTTTCAAAGGTCAAATTGTACTTCTACAGTGATTCTCACGGCCGTGTGACGAAGGACACGAGATATGACACTGATCGATCCCATCAGCCGCCGCATCCTGCACGAGCTCACCCAGGACGGCCGACTCAGCTACCGGGAACTGGGCGAGCGCGTCGGCTTGTCGGCACCGGCCGTGACGGAACGAGTTCGCCGCCTCGAACGAGATGGGGTCATCACCGGTTACACCGCCACCATTGATCCCGCCGCTGTTGGCTCACCGATCCTCATCATCATGCGCATCATCCACGCCGCTGGCCGGCCTCCCATCGCCATCGGCGAACGCGCCGCCGAGCTACCCGAGGTCATTGAGTGCAATCGCGTGACAGGTGCCGAAAGCCATGTCATCCGGGCCTGGTGTCGAGACCTGTCCCATCTGAACGACCTCATTGAGATCTTCAGCGACTTCGGCGAGACGATCACGAATGTGGTCACCGACACGCCCGTGCAACGGCGATCGATTCGCTTCGACTGAGCGGACCGCTCACCCCTCGAGCCGACGGAGCTGGCTCACGGCGAGGGCACCGAACAGCATCGCCCCGGCCACGACCACTGCCATCCCCGGCCACGTCGCTGCCCACGTCACGTCCCCCAGGAATCCCTGGCGGGTCATCGCCAGCAGCGGGGTCACCGGGTTCACCCGAGCTACCGACGCAAGCCAGCCGTCCATCAACTCGATCGGCACCTGCCCGGTCGAGGGGAACATGAAGAGGAACACCACGATCTGGACGATGGCCATGGCACGCATCGTCCGAACGGCGAGCACGACCGCCAAGGCCAGACAGCCCATGAGGACGGCGACGGACACGCCGCCGGCATAGGCAAGCACGAAGCCGAGAACGCCACCCGGCATCGATGCGCCCGTCGTGAAGGCAATGACCAGCACGACCGTGCTCGGGATGAGCGAACGGATCGCCGCCTGGCCGAGCGGAGCGATGATCAACAGTGATCGACGCACCGGCGAGACCAGCAGTCGGTCGACGAAATGGTTTTCGATGTCGGTCACCATGGCGGACGCTGCGCCGACCCCGGCGAACGAGCACGACTGCAGCATCGCAAACGCAGCGACCCAGTTGATCAGCTCGTCGGTCGGGTACCCGTCGACGCGAGCGATGCCGTCGAAGCTGCCGGTGAAGGCAATCACAAAGAACGCCGGCATGACCACCACCGGCATGATGATCGAGGGCACTCGGATCAGCCGCAGCATCGCCCGACGGACAAGGGCTGACAGCACCGGAAGCGACGGCGCGAGGCCCGGCGACGAAAGCGGCGCGACGCTCATGATCGACGCAACCGAGTTCGGTACGCCCGAGCGGCGAGGCCCAGGGAGACAAACGCCATCACACCGGTCCAGAGCAGCGCTTGAGCGAAATCAGCCCCGTCGAAGCCGGTCAGCGCAATGCGTCGCGTGGGGTCAACAATCAGGGTGACCGGGTTGGCCTCGGCAACCTGCTGATACCACCCGCTCATCAGTTCGGTCGGGAAGAAGGCTGAGGAGATGAACACCGCGACGAACGTCAGCGGGAACATCGCCTGGGTCGCCTCCGTCGAACCGGTACGGATCGCGACCGCAAGACTGAATCCACCGATGGCAACGGCAAGGCAGGCAGCGATCACCACGACGGCCCCGGCGGCAACCAACCCGCCTTGCACGGGCGCACCGAACAGGGCGAAGACCAGGATCAGCACCGTGGCCAGAACACCCGAGAAGACCATCGACCCGGCAAGGCGACCAAGAAAAATGGAGAGCCGACCCGACGGCGAGGTGACCAGTCGGTCGAAGAAACCGGTCTGGATGTCGGTCGCCATGCCTACCCCGGCGTCACCGGCGAAGAACGAGACCCCCTGGAGCACCGAGGCGGGCAGAACGAACTGGAGAAACGAGTCGACCTCCGGAAAGCCTGGGAGTTCGGTCGCCCGACTGAACTGGGCGCCATAGATCGCTGCCAACAGCAGCGGGAACACCATAGGGGGAACCCAAGCAGACGGATCACGGCCGGTGTTTCGCACCGACCGGCCCGCCAGCACCCAGGTCTGTTCGAGCCCGATCAGCCAGCGCGGCCGGCTTGAGAGCACAGCAGTCACCCCTCGGCCCCCTCAAGACGACGACCGGTGGCGTCAGCGAAGACATCGTCCAGGCTCGGCGAGTCGACTTCCACATGCCCGACGGCGATACCGGCCTCATCGAAGGCCCGGATAACGCTGGCGAGCGCGCCGGTGCCCCCGTGAAGCCCGATCGCTACCCGCCCAGCCCGGGCCGGCCGCTCAGACCCGAACGCCGTGAGGACGTGGCGAGCCTCATCAAGCCGATCCGGATTCGCCACCTCGAGGCGCAGGGTCGGATCGCCGACCGCCTCCTTGAGTGAGGCCGGGTCGCCCTCTCGCACGATGCGACCATGATCGATGATCGCGATGCGGCCGGCGAGTTGATCGGCCTCCTCCAAATACTGAGTGGTCAAGAAGACCGTGGTGCCGTCGTCGTTCAACGACCGGACCTCCTCCCACACCGCCTGACGGCTGGTTGGGTCAAGCCCGGTCGTCGGTTCATCGAGGAAGAGCACCTCGGGCCGATGGACGAGGGCCAACGCCAGGTCGAGTCGCCGCCGCATACCACCGGAGTAGGTACCGACCCGCCGGTCGGCGGCTGCCGTGAGCCCCACCCGCTCGAGAAGCTCGGCGCATCGGCGCCCCGCCTCCTTTGCGCCAAGACCGTGCATCACCGCCTGCAGGCGCAAGAGCTCCGTGCCGCTCATCAGGGGGTCGATCGCCGCATCCTGGAGCGCAACCCCGATCCGTCGCCGGACCTCGGTTTGCTGGGTTGCGACGTCATACCCAGCCACGGTCGCTGTGCCACCGGTCGGTGCCAGCAGGGTCACGAGCATGCGAACCGTCGTGGACTTCCCGGCCCCGTTGGGGCCAAGAAACCCGAAGATCTCGCCAGCACGGACGTCGAGGTCGATACCGGCGACAGCGGTCAGGTCGCCGAAACGCCGGACAAGACCACGCGCGACAACGGGCGATGAAGAGCTCATGCCCTTCGGTCTACTGCACACACCCCGAGCTACCGGGAATCGAGTAGCTCTCTGCGCCGGGCGGCACATAGTTCGCGTAGCAGCGGGCCCGCTCTGCGTTGCGGCTCTCGGCGACCTGCACATTTCGGTACGCAGAATCGAGATCCTCGTGAAGTTGGTCGCCTTCGTGTTCGAGCTGGTGAAGTTCGGAACGAAGCTCGAAATAGTCCATGACCGGCATGTAGGCGAGCGCGCCACCAGCCATGAGGGTGGCGGCGATCAGCGCGGCACGAACGGTGAGGCCGGAACGGAACCGGCTGCTTGCCGTCTTGGAGCGCTCGGCCGGACGCAGGGATCGCCGCCCACCGCCTGCGGGCGCAATGCGCCCGGGCTGTTTGCGGGCTGACCCCGCTGCCGATCGTGAACGAGCAGCCATCGTCAGGCGCCGGCGAGGGCAACCTTTCCGCGGAAGGCGGCGGACTCACCGAGCTGTTCTTCGATCCGCAGCAATTGGTTGTACTTGGCGACGCGGTCAGAGCGTGCCGGTGCACCGGTCTTGATCTGACCACAGTTGGTGGCGACCGCCAGATCGGCGATGAAGGTGTCTTCGGTCTCGCCCGACCGATGCGACATCACCGACGTCCAACCGGTCCGGGTGGCCATGTCAACCGCCTCGAGAGTCTCGGTCAGAGAACCGATCTGGTTGACCTTGATCAGGATCGAGTTCGCGTAGCCGCCTGCGATACCTCGGCTGAGCCGCTCGGTGTTGGTGACGAACAGGTCGTCTCCAACGAGCTGACAACGGTCGCCCACGAGATCGTGGAGTGTTTTCCAGCCGTCCCAGTCTTCTTCAGCCATCCCGTCTTCGATCGACACGACCGGATACCGGTCGCACAACGCAGCGAGCTCGCCAGCCATCTCAGCTGAGCTGAGGCTGCGTCCCTCGGCAGCGAGGGTGTAGAGACCGGAGTCGGCGTCATAGAACTCAGTCGAGGCGACATCCATCGCGATCGCAATGTCTTCACCAGGGGTGCGCCCCGACATCTCGATCGCCTGGATCAACAACTGGATTGCTTCCTCGTTGCTCCCAAGGTCGGGGGCAAAGCCGCCCTCGTCGCCGATGCCGGTCGACAGCCCTTTCTCCCCGAGCACGTTCTTGAGCACGTGGTAGGCCTCGACCCCCCAGACCATGGCCTCGGAGAACGATGCTGCGCCGACCGGCATGAACATGAATTCCTGATAGTCGACGGAGTTGTCGGCGTGCTCGCCCCCGTTGAGGACGTTCATCATCGGGACCGGAAGGACGTGGGCGTGAGCCCCGCCGACATGACGCCACAGCGGGAGTTCGAGCTCGTTCGCGGCAGCCTGGGCCACGGCCAGCGAGATGCCGAGGATCGCATTGGCTCCGACTCGGCCCTTGTTCTCGGTGCCATCGGTCGAGATCAGTTCGGCATCGACAAGACGTTGATCGACCGCATCGAGGCCGATGACCGTGTCAGCCAGTTCGCCGTTCACGAATCCGACGGCAGTCAGGACGCCCTTACCGTTGAGTCGGTCGCCTCCATCGCGGAGCTCGACTGCCTCGAAGGCGCCGGTCGAGGCGCCACTCGGGACGATGGCGCGGCCCATCGCACCGCTGTCGAGTTCGATCTCGACCTCGACGGTTGGGTTGCCACGGGAATCGAAGACCTCACGGCCGTGGACGCTCTCGATGGTGCTCACTTGCGGGGGAACCTCGGTGATGAGAGGTCACACAGCGTGCGGTGTGACCGAGCGGATGCGAGCGCAAGGATAGTGGTCCTCGCGCGGGGGGTGAGGGACATCGCGCGGATCGCGCGATGTCAGGCCGCACACAGGCGCGACCATTCACAAAGCACTCCGCCTCCCGGCGATCAGTCTGCCACCGATTCTCGGGATTTGGCCATCGCCCACCACACACCGAGCTGCGCTTCATCTGCCTCGGCGAGCGCGTCGGCTGAGCCAGCCAACGTTTCGACAACCCGAAACCGAGCGGCGAAGCGATGCACGGCGGCGCGCAACGCAGCCTCGGGGTCGACATCGAGGCGGCGCGCAACCTGAACCCCGGCAAACAGCAGATCCCCAACCTCGTGCTCGGAAGGGTCATCTCGAACCTCCGCAAGCTCGGCCTCGACATCAGCAAACGCAACCTCGACGCCGCCGTCCCAGTCGAAGCCGACCTTGGCCGCACGGCTCTGGTGCTTCGCCGCCAGTGCCAGCCCTGGCAGCGAGGGCGGAATGCCGTCAAGCGCAGAGATTCGCTCTTTCTCGGTGGCCTTGATCGCCTCCCAGTTCGACTCGACGGTCGAGGCATCGTCGGCAACCACATCGCCAAAGACGTGTGGGTGGCGACTCACCAGCTTGTCGTGGACGTCGCGTGCCACATCGCTGACGGAGAAGGCTCCCCGCTCGGCTGCGAGCCGAGCGTGAAAGAAGATCTGGTAGAGCAGGTCACCAAGCTCCTCGAGCAGGTGGTCATCAAGCTCGGCATGGGGCTCATCGTCGTCCATATCGGCGCGGGCATCGAGCGCTTCGAGGACCTCATGGGTCTCCTCAAGCAGGTGACGGCGAAGGCTGGCGTGGGTCTGGGCCTGATCCCACGGGCACTCGTCGCGAAGCACTCGGACGAGCTCATCGAATCGAGCGAACTCGTGCGCGACCGGCTCGGCCACCTCCGGGATGAGCAACGACGTGAGGTGGTCCGCATCGAGCACGCGATCGATCTCGGCCCACGACACCTCGACAATCTGCTCGTCGGGGAGGCCGAGGTGATGGAGAAGCACGGCGCTCGGTGGTGGTTCCTCGAACGCAAGTTTGATGTCGGACAGCACATGGTTGGCGTGCGTGTGGGCCACGAGCAGCGGCCCTGTATGCCCGGCCGCAGCGGTCGCGAACACGTGACCGTCGACCAACCGAACCCCGGCCTCGACCGGATCGAGGCCGAGACGGGCCCACACCAGGTCGAGGAACGAAACGGCCGGCAGCAACTCGATCTCGATCCCGTCGACCTCCCGAAGCAGGGCGACGCTGTGCTCAAGTACCAGCGGCGAGCCCGGGACCGCGTAGACGACATGGCCATGCGCGTCGATATCGGCCTGGAGACGGTTGCGGATCTCGACATAGACATCGGCGAATCGATCGGCCGACTCGTAGACCTCATCGAAGGACGGGGCGTCCACGACCTCCGCTGCCGGATGCCGGGCAGTGCGAAGCCGCACTTCAGCACCACTCTCGAGGGCGGCTCTGGTCTGCGGGGTGATGAGTTCGGGACCGGCGGGACCAAGTCCGACGATCGTCAGCCGGCCCACGATCGAGATCAGCCGCGGACGCCCGACGGCGTGTCGAGGCGTCCGGTGACCGGATCCCAGGAACCGAAGCGGGCATCAACATGACTCTCGGCGATAGCCCGATCAACCGAGCGCTGGATGAACTCCTGGCCCAGCGCGGTACGGGTCTCCTCGTCAAACAGGAGGAGTTCGAGTTCGTCGGCGGGAATCTCCGGGTGATTCTCAGCGCTCAACGGACCTACCGAACGAACCTCGATCACATGCCAACCGAACTGGGTTTGGACCGGAGGCGTGATGCCCGGTCCGTTGGCCCCAGCCGCAACGCTGAACTCCGGAACGAAGCTCGCCGACTCGACACAGCCGAGGTCACCTCCGCTCGGGCCCGACGGACCAACCGAGCGCTCCTGGGCAAGGGCGGCGAAATCAGCACCATCGGCGAGGAGCGCGACAACCTCTTCAGCCTCCTCAAGCGTGTCGAGCAGGATGTGACTCGAGCACAGGTACTCAGGCCCCTCGGTCGCCGGACCGGACCGGGCGAGGGTCTGCTCTCGCGACCAGGCATCGAGCGCTCGTTGGACCGAGTCAAGCCGGATCGACCATGCCCCGTAGGCGTTGGCCGGGTCGAACCCGGCGATGTTCGACAGCTCGAGCAGAGCCTCACCGGCGAAGTCCGCTGGGTCGTAACCCTCCGCGATGAGATCCGTCGCCGCCGTCTCGACCAGCACCGTCGTTGCCAGCAGGTTGGCGACATTGTCCATCGACTCCTGCACGAGCGCAGAGCCAGGATCGACAGACGGGTTGGTCGAAAGCAGCTCGTCAAGGTCGGCAAAGGTCAGCTCGAAGTCGTCGATGGAGACAACGATGTCGTCATCACCACGCTCGTTGACCAGTGACCAGGCGGCGGCGCCGAGGACGGCCACCGCCAGCACGACGAGCAGGCCGAGACGAACCGGCGATTGGGTACGAGAATCAGTGCTCACGAAGACGGAAGGCTACCGGGCCATTCGGGGCTGTCGGGGATCAGGTCGGCCATGATCTCGGCAAGCTGGTCGACAATATCGCCGCCCTTCTTGCGGAGTGGGAGCTGCAGTTCACCGAGCGCCTCCTTGTAGACGGCTGCGTTGCCACTCCCCTTGCCCGAGTAGAGCCGATTCATCCGAACCTGCTTGCTGTCAGGCAAATGGACCGGCGAGAGCCGGGCAACCCAGTCGGGTCCACCGAAACCGGGACCCTTGGTGACCGTGATCTCACGCACCCCGGTGCGAACACACTCGACCCGAAGCCGACCAACCTGCAGGAGCGCCTCGGCCGGCTTCGGGATGGGACCGAACCGGTCGAGCCATTCGCTCCGCACATCATCGAGCGCCTCTAAGGACTCGATCGACGCAAGCCGACGATACGCCTCGAGTCGATTGGTCTCCTTGAGGACATAGTCGTCGGGCAGGTGGGCATCACCTGGCACTTCGATCGCAATCTCGATCGGATCCTTCGGCTTCTCACCTTTCAGTTCTCCCACCGCTTCGGTGACCATCTGGCAGTAGAGGTCGTACCCGACCGCGGCGATGTGACCCGACTGCCCGGTGCCGAGAAGGTTGCCGGCACCGCGGATCTCCAGATCGCGCATGGCGATTCGGAATCCGGAGCCAAGCTCAGTTGCTTCACCGATCGTCTTGAGCCGTTCGTAGGCCTCCTCGGACAGAACACGATCCACGGGGTGGAACAGGTACGCATACGCCCGCTGACCGGCCCGACCGACACGCCCGCGCAACTGGTGGAGCTGACCCAATCCGAGCAGGTCGGCACGATCCACAACAAGGGTGTTGACCGTCGGCATGTCGATGCCGGACTCGATGATGGTGGTGCACACCAGAACGTCGTAGTTGCCCTCCCAGAAGTCGATGACGACCCGTTCGAGGGTGCCTTCGTCCATCTGACCGTGCGCCACCGCGACCCGAGCCTCCGGCACAAGGTCTCGCAACCGTTCCGCGACATGGTCGATGTCGCGCACGCGGTTGTGCACAAAGAAGACCTGTCCCTCTCGGAGGAGTTCGCGCCGGATCGCCTCCGCCACCGCCCGCTCCTCGTACTCGCCGACATAGGTGAGGATCGGCTGGCGGTCCGCTGGCGGCGTATTGAGCAGGGACATGTCTCGGATCCCGGTGAGGCTCATCTCCATCGTTCGAGGAATTGGCGTTGCGGTCAGGGTGAGCACGTCGACATCGGTGCGGAGTTCCTTGATCTGCTCCTTGTGGCTAACGCCGAAGCGCTGCTCTTCGTCCACGATCAAGAGGCCAAGGTTCTTGAAGCCGATATCGCCGCCAAGCAATCGATGGGTGCCGATCACTAGGTCGACCTCACCATCCTTGAGCCCATCGGTGACCGCCCTGGCTTGCTTGGCAGTCAGGAACCGACTCAACACCTCGACCCGAATGGGATACGGAGCCATCCGTTCGGTAAAGGTCGTGAAGTGCTGCTGCGCAAGCAGGGTCGTCGGCACCAGCACCGCAACCTGCCTGCCATCCTGCACGGCCTTGAACGCCGCCCGCATCGCCACCTCGGTCTTCCCGAAGCCGACATCGCCGACGACGAGTCGGTCCATGGGCGATTCAAGCTCCATGTCGTTCTTGACGTCGATGATCGCGTTGAGTTGATCGGTGGTCTCTTGGAAGGGGAACGACGCCTCGAATTCACCCTGCCATGGGGTGTCCGGTGCGAACGGGTGGCCGAGACTCGTCACCCGTTTCTGATAGAGCACCACCAATTCCTGAGCGATCTCCTGGACAGCCGACCGGACCTTCGCTTTCGTCTGGTTCCAGTCGGAGCCGCCCATCTTCGACAGGGTCGGGGTGTCGCCTCCGGTGTAGTGACGAACCGATTCGATCTGGTCGGATGGCACATACAGCTTGTCGCCACCGCGGTACTCGAGCAGGAGGTAGTCACGTTCATTGCCACCGATAGCCCGAGTGACCATGCCCCCGAAGCGGGCCACGCCGTGCTGATGGTGCACAACAAAGCTGCCCTCGCGCAGGTCCTCGAAGAACCGCTGCGTGTCGCGCTTGCGTCGTCGCGCCTGACGGTGGGTGCGGCGGCGGCCGGTCAGATCCGATTCTGCAATCACAGCGAGCTTGAGATCGGCCAGCACTGCGCCCCGCTCGATGGGGGCGACCACGATGCTGCCAGCGGGCGGGGTCTCCCCGACCCGGGACGAGACCTCCCGGACGGGCATCACAACATCGTGCTCGGCCAGCAAGGTCGACAACCGGTTTGCGCTCGCGTCACCGTCGGCGGCGACAACGACCCGGTACCCCTCGGCGAGAAGGTTTCGAATCTGGGTGATCGTCGGTGTGAGATCACCAACGACCGGCTCCCATCCCGACGCCGCCACAACGGGAGTACTCGGCTTGTCGGGCGTGGAAAGGATCGACCACGACGGTGCCTCCGTCGACGCGAGGAGACGGTCGAAGTCGAGATGAAGCCGATGCACATCATCGGCCGCGACATCCCATGTCCGGGCAAGGGAAGATGCCAGGTCGGCTTCCTCCGCAATGATCTCTGCGGCACGATCACGAACCCGGCGAGGCTCGATGAACGCAATGAGCCCGTCGGCACCGATCAGGTCGGTGACGAGGTGTTCTCCCTCGGCCAGCCAGGGCAGCCACGACTCCATGCCGTCGAAGAGCACACCGTCGGCAAAACGGTCCCAATGCTCACGGCCCCACGGCTCTTCACCAACGAGCGCCGCGGCCCGAGCCTGCCGACTTTCGGTCGGTCGAAATTCTCGACACGGGAAAATGCGCGCCGACCCGACGGCAACCGTGGAGCGCTGATCGGCAACGGCGAACTCGGTCAAACGATCAACTTCGTCACCCCACAGGTCGATCCGGATCGGAGCATCAGCGGTGCTCGGATAGACGTCGACGATCGACCCGCGCACGGCGACCTCACCTCGATGCTCGACCTGCCCCTCTCGGCGGTAGCCGAGCATGACGAGTTCCTCGACCAACTCGACCGGGTCGATCTGATCACCTGGCTTCACCACGATTGGGGGACGACCGGCTTCGGGATCGATGCGCTGGATCAACGCCCGGGCCGAGGCGACAACCAACGACGGTGGCCGAGCGCTGCGAAGGCGGTGCAGCACCTCGAGTCGCTGACCCATGGTCTCGACACCGGGCGATACCCGCTCGAACGGAAGTGTCTCCCATGCCGGAAAGTGGAGGACCCGATCCGCCCCGAGGACAGCAGCGGCGTCGGCAGCGAGACGCTCGGCCTCGGCCTGCGTCGGTGTGCCAACGAGCACCGGGCGCCGGTCCGATGCCGCAACGAGACCGGCGATGACGAGTGCTCGCCCCGGATCAGCGACAGCGAGGACCGGGTCGCGGCGCCCGAGGGCTGCATCGATCGACGGCTCTTCACTGAGCAGGTCGAGCAGATCGCCGAGAGGTGCAGGGGTTGGGCGTGGATCGCTCATAGGACGGGACCGTGTTCGCTCAGGTCCGGTTGTAGCGGTTCATGGCCGACTCGATGTCAGCGGCAGCGAGATACTCCAGCGCATCGGCGGCGTCGGCGACGATCGATTCGAGCGTTGGCCGTTCGGCCCGAGCAGGCCGCTTCAGCACCCAGTCGCGACCGGTGACGGTGCCGGGTGCAGGCCTTCCGACGCCAATCCGAAGACGAGCGAAGTCTTCGCTGTGGAGATGGGCACGAACCGACTTGAGACCGTTGTTGCCCGCCAGTCCCCCACCGAACTTCAGCTTCATGCGCCCGACCGGAAGATCAAGCTCATCGTGCACCATGACCAGCCGGCTGTACTCGCTGATGCGGTACTTCTTGGTCAGTGCTCCGACGGCGCGCCCGGCCTCGTTGTAGAACGTCGTTGGCTGGGCGACGACGACACGACGATCACCGATTCGCAGCACGTCGGTCTCGGCGTGATCCCGTCGCCCGCGGCGGAGCTTGCCACCGTGACGCCGAACGAGCTCGTCGACGACCCAGAAGCCGGCGTTGTGACGCGTTTGGGCGTAGTCGTCACCGGGGTTACCGAGGCCGACCACGAGAAGGTCGGCCGGCGTTCCGGATCGTTCGCTGTCGGACCGCCGGACCATCGCCGGTCAGCCCGGAGCTCAGTCCTCGTCGCCGCCGGCGTCGGCGTCGGCGTCGGCGTCGGCGTCGGCACCCGCCTCAGCTTCGGCGCCGTCAGCGGCTTCGCCCTGCTCGGCCCGGCGAATCGCTTCACGAGTTGAACGGGTGATGAGGGCGATGGCCACGGTCTCATCCGGGCTCATTGCGGGCTCGGCGCCTTCTGGCAGTTCGACGTCCCCGACCTTGATGGTCTCGCCCAATTCGAGGGCCTCGATGTTGATCTCGATTTGCTGGGGAACAGCGGTCGGCTTCGCCGAGATCGTCATCTCGTACATCGACTGATCGACCATGCCGTCGTACATCGTGACGTTGCGAGCCTCGCCAACGAGCACGAGCGGAACGTTGACCTCGATCTGCTGATCTTCGGTGACGCGCAGGAAGTCGACATGGAGAACGTCTCGACGGGTCGGGTGCCGCTGAATGTCCTTGACCACCGACAGGTGGTTCGCCCCGTCAATATCGAGCGTGATGAGCGCGTTGAGCCCGGCGTCCGTCGTGAGACAACGGCGCAGTTCTGGCCAGTCGACCGACACGGCAACAGGGTCACCGCCAAGGCCGTAGACAACGGCAGGGACCTTGCCCTCACGACGCAGGCGACGGGACGGGCGGGTGCCTTCCTTGCGCCCGGTTTCGGCGCTCAACAGCAGGTCAGACATGAGAATTCGGCTCCAGAACGGGCACGGGCAAAACGAACAGGGCCCGGATGCGGGCCGAGGGTCAAGGGTAGCGCTCCGGGGTACGACTCCCACCAAGCCGAGGAGCGGGCTGAACGGCCAGGTTCAGCGTCGAGAAAATCCCTGAGCAGGTTCAGCCGAATGGCTGCTCACGCAAGGCCGAAGGGCTGCTCACGCAAGATGGTTGCCCTGGAAGATTTCACTGACCGAGGTGTCCTCGAACACGGCGGCGATGGCCTGGGCGATGATGGGGGCCACCGACAACACCGTGATCTTGTCGGCCTGCTTCTCGCTCGGTAGCGGGAGGGTGTCGGTGATGAGCACTGTCTCGACTGGGGCGTTTTTCAACCGATCGATCGCCGGCCCCGAGAACACACCGTGCGTGGTGGCGATGATGATCCGTGCCGCGTTGTACTCGTGGAGCAGCTCGGCCGCGGCACAGATCGTGCCGCCCGTGTCGATCATGTCATCGATCAGGACACAGCAGCGACCGGCAACGTCACCGATGATTTCCTTGGCTTCGACCGTGTTCTTTTCGGTCGTCGACCGACGCTTGTGGACGTACGCAAGGTCGGCATCGAGCAGGTTGGTGTAACGCTCCGCGACCTTCATCCGACCCGCGTCGGGCGAGACGATCACCATGTCCTCGTCACCCTTGAGATCGGCCAGATAATCGATCAGCACCGGCATCGCCGTGAGGTGGTCGACGGGGCCGTCGAAGAACCCCTGGATCTGACCGCTGTGCAGGTCGACCGAGATGAGCCGGTCGGCACCGGCCGCATGGAACAGATCGGCGATCAACCGAGCGGTGATGGGCTCTCGGCCCGACGCCTTGCGATCCTGGCGGCTGTAGCCGTAGAAGGGCGCCACTGCGGTGATGCGTTTGGCCGACGCGCGCTTGGCAGCATCCACCATGATGAGGTGCTCCATGACCGAGTCGTTGATGGAGCGGCCTTCCCACCCGGTGTGGGTCTGCACGATGAAGACGTCGGAGCCACGTATCGACTCTCCGTACTTCACGTGGATCTCGCCGTTCGCGAACTCGGCGATGTTCGGCGTTCCAAGCCCAACGTCGAGCTCGTTGCAAATTTCGCTGGCGAGCTCCTGTGTGGCTCGGCCCGCGACAATGTGCAGTTTCTTGTGGTTGAGCAATTGCATCTTCGACTCAGCCCCCGGGACGTCGCTCGTCCGCACCCTACTCGCGCGATTGGCGTCCTGGCATGGCCAGGTGCCGGATCTGACAACCGACTGGCGAGATGTGGATGCCAAAGGGCTGAAGAGGCAATCTGAGCTGGCCCGGCAGGACTCGAACCTGCAACATCCGGAGTCAAAGTCCGACGTTCTAACCAGTTGAACTACGGGCCACCGAGGCGCTTACGCTAGCGACTGTCGAGCGCAGCGCGTGGCACACCGTCAACAAGCCGGTAGCGTCGCCTGCCGTGGGTTCACTGATCAAGAAGCGCCGCAAGCGCATGCGCAAGAAGAAGCACAAGAAGATGCTGCGGAGGACGCGTCACCAGCGGAAGTAACGGTTGGTGCCTCTGCGCCACTCGTTCGTTCGGGTCCAGGCCTCCGCCGCCCGAGCTGGTAGCTGATCAAACGCTAGGCTTGCCCTAGCGCGCCTCGGTGGCGGGCACCGTCCTGACCACTCGTCCGGCATCGGGGAACACTCCCTCGACAAACCAGGTGCTTCCGCTCCCCGCGAGCCGGGGTCGTTGCCCAGTCGCATCGGCCAGTTCGTCGCGCCAACGCGCCAGGTCAGGGGCAACAACGAGTGCTGCGGGTTCGAGATCGTTGCCGTGGTCGCCCTCCGGCCCTCCCAGTTCGTCCCAGGCTCGGTACACCGCTGGGGTCGAGCAGAACACCGGCGGGGTGACAAGCGTGAGGGCGAGCGGCTGAAACGGCAGCGGGTCGACAATCTCGCCAATCCCTTGCACCCTGGCCCGCCCACCGACGACGCAGTACGCGACGTCGGCACCGAGTTGAGCCGCAGCGTCGAGATCGGTGAAGCCAGCCCATCGCAGGATCGCAGCAGCATCGGACGAGCCGCCCCCCAGCCCCGCACCGGCCGGGATCTCCTTGTGGAGGGTGACATCAGCGGTCCGGCCAACAAGCGCCAGCGCGCGGCGGACAAGGTTTTCGTCTGGCCGACCCAGGCTCTCGGTGGCGGAGGGCCCGACGACACGCAGAGCGTCACCAGGGACGAGGTCGAGGCGGTCGTGGAAATCGAGGGAGACCATTTCGGCATCGATCAGGTGGTACCCATCGTCACGGAGTCCAGTCACGCGCAGTGAGAGCGTGAGCTTGGCTGGCGCGTTCACGGTGACGGCTGGGAAGGTGTCCACCGACGCAGACTACGGTCGCGGGCATGGGCCTCGGTACTCATCCGTTCGAACCCGGGCTGATTGATGTCGGCGACGACAGCTACGCGTGGCTTCAGCCCGATGGTGGATGGGGCTGGTCGAATGCTGGCTTAATTGTCGATGGGAACGATGCTCTGCTCGTCGACACGCTGTACGACCTACCGCTCACACGGGCAATGCTTGACGGCTTCGCCGCGGCGCTGCCCGGCGTGACGATCTCGACGCTCGTCAACACGCATAGCAACGGCGACCACTGCAACGGAAACGAACTCGTCATCGGCGCTGAGATTCTGTGCTCGGAGGTTGCGGCCGAGGAAATGGCGAACGAGAGCCCGGCGATGATGGTTGGGTTGTTGGAGGCCGCGCCCGCGATGGGGGTTGTCGGCGAGTTCTTCGCACACTGTTTCGGGTCGTTCGACTTTGCCGGAGTGAACCGTCCTGAGCCGTCGGCGACGTTCACCGGCGCCGCCCAGCGAACCGTTGGGAGCACCGTGGTTGAGTTGGTCGAGGTCGGTCCTGCCCACACCGGCGGTGATGTTCTCGTGCACGTGCCGGACCGATCAGTGGTGTACTCCGGCGACATCCTGTTTGTGGAGGGCCATCCGATCCTGTGGGCGGGGACGATTCCGGACCTGCTGTCGGCTTTGGATGTCATTGACGCGTGGGCGCCTGAGGTGATCGTGCCCGGCCACGGGCCGGTCACTGATCTTGCCGGTGTGCGCGAGATTCGGGCGTACTACGAGTACTGCCATGGCCAAGCGCGGGAGTGTTTCGAGGCGGGGATGGATCTGGCGACTGCAGCGGCAACGATCTCGTTGGATCGGTGGGCTGACTGGGGCGAACCGGAACGAATCGTGACACTGCTCGATACGTGCTTCCGGGAGTTCTCGGGCCGCTCGACCCAAACCCCGATGGCTGAACTGTTCGCCCTCATGGCCGCTCAGTGGGACACCGCTCGAACAAGCGGCAAGTAAGGGGCTCGGGAAGGCTCCGGGGGGGGCCGGCTTTGGTGTGAATCAGTTGATGGAGGGCGAGCCGACCCCACCCGTCAAGATCAAGGGTTTCGGGTCGCGCCTGCGGGTCGACTCCTGCGCGCTCGATCTGTTCGCTGCTGAGGAGGCCGGCGAGCGACTTGCGGATCATTTTCCGGCGCTGCCCATAGCCGGCTCGGACGAGCGACTCGAGACGATCCAGTGGTGCGGTGATCGGTGGCGTGGCATGACGGACGATTCGCACCACGGCGCTGTCGACCCGTGGCCGCGGGTGAAACACCGTTGGGGGAACTCGAGCGGCGATCGACGCAGTGCCGTGGTACGCAACGAGCACAGACGGAATGCCGATAGCAGGGTCGGGGGCGGTTGCCGCGAGCCGTTCGGCGACCTCGAGTTGCACCATGACGAGCATCTCGGTGATCTGGGGCACGTCGCGGAGAAGGTCGAGCACGAGCGGCGTTGCCACGTTGTAGGGCAGGTTCGCGACGAGTTTCCATGATGGGTGCGCGGACAACACATCGTCCCAATCCACGTGCTGGGCGTCCGCCTCAACGATGGACACATCCCGGCCAGCCACGACCTCTTGCAGGATCGGCACGAGTTCGTTGTCCATCTCCACCGCCGTCACCGAGGCACCCACCTCGAGGAGTGCGAGGGTAAGCGAACCGAGTCCGGGCCCGATCTCCACGACCGGGTCTCCGGGGCCCGCTCCACTAAGTTCCGCGATCCGACGCACCGTGTTGGGGTCCACCACGAAGTTCTGTCCGAGGGCTCGCCGAGCCGCCAGGCCATGACGGTCGAGCAGGGCTCGCAGTTCGGTCGGGGAATGGGTCATGGGGCGTGGGTCACGACAGGTACGTGCCGCAGTGCGGCCACGGGCCGGCCCCCTGCCGGTCGAAGAGGGCTTGGGCTTGGGCGTCCTGGTCTGCGACCGATGCGGCGGCGGGGTCAACGCCGACCAGGCTCGAGTTGGCCCAACTGGCGACCCAGTCCCACGTCGACTGTGAGAACTGGTACGCACCTCGGTAGCGGCCGCCGGGACTCAGCGCGTCGTAGCGGCCTCCGGACTCACACTGACGAAGCGCCTCCCACTGTTCGGGGGTTGGTCCCGATGTGGGTGCGGTGGTGCTCGTTGTTGTCGTTGTGGAATCGGGCGAAGCCGGCTGGGTGTCAGCTTCGTCGTCTGCGGGAGGTGCTGCTGTGGTGGTCGTTGTTGTTGTTGTGGTCGTCGTGCTCGTCGTACTCGGCGCAGGCATCGTCGTTGGCGGCACCGAGGTGGCGGCAACCGCAGCAGCCTCAATCGCCGCCCGCCGTTCGGCTTCTTCGGCGGCGGCCTCGGCAGCTGACGCCGCTTCGCCCAGAGCAATCGCTCGCTCCACTGCCGCTTGCTGATGTGTGAGGTGGGCGGCTGACCAGGCCGCGGCACGTGCGCTCAACCGCTCCACATTGACGACATCACCGTTGGCCTGCGATCGCGCCGCAGCGGGCCCGGCTGCGCCGAGTGCTACGAGCACGACGGCTATGAGCCGAACCCAGAGCGGATGCGTTGTGCGCAGGCTCCGTTCTGGAGCGACCTCGGGCATCCCAAAACGGTATGGGCCCTGTAACACAAACGCAATGTTGGACGGGTCGGCGGGGCGGGTGGCTAGTGGGCGAGATCAGCCGTCGCGGGCGCCAAGTAGTTCGTCCACAGCGTCCAGGTCATAGAAGCGTTCAGCGGTCGCCCAGGTCGTCGCCTCGACGTCCGCAACCGAGACGCCCTTGGCCTCGGCGACCGCCTGACCCACGAACGGAACCCATCCCGGCTGATTGGTCTTGCCCCGGTTCGGGACAGGAGCGAGGTAGGGCGAGTCGGTCTCGACAAGCAGTCGGTCGAGCGGGGTGATCGCTGCTGCGTCGCGAAGGTCCTGTCCGCTCGGGAACGTGATGATGCCGGAAAAGGACACGAGCGTGCCGCGATCGAGACATTCCCGTGCTTCGTCGGGCCCACCGGTGAAGCAATGGAACACCGTTTTTGCCGGCGTGCCCTCTCGGTCGAGGATCTCAAACGTCTCGTCCCATGCACGTCGACTGTGGATCACCAGAGGTATCGACCGCTGATTGGCCATCTGGATCTGGGCCGCAAAGACGTCACGTTGCGCGGCACGAGGCGAATGGTCGTAGTGGTAGTCGAGGCCAGCCTCCCCCACTGCGACGACCTGAGGAAGATCAAGGAGTTCCTCGATCCCGTCGACGCCTTGGCTGGCGTCGTGCGGGTGCACACCAGCGGTCGCGTAGACCCCATCGTGTGCGAGGGCAATCGCCGCCATCTGCTGCGACTGCTCGAGATGACAGCCGACGGTCACCATCCGGCTGACGCCCGCCGATCGAGCTGCCGCCACCTGCTCGGCACCGTCGGTTCCAGGCGACAGGTGACAGTGCTGGTCGATCCACGCCATGGGTCAGGCGTCGTCGCCCAAGAGCGTCTCGAGATCGACCTTGGTGAACAGCGGTGTCGGCTTCGCGATCGGGGTCCCGGTCGGCACCGGCTGGCGGTGCCACCCGTCGGGCGGACCAAGCACGTCATCGAGAGCGGCACTGCTAAAGGGCAGATAGGGCGCGAAGGCAACCCGAACCCCGTTGATGGCATCGAGCGCCGTGCCGAGCACGACTCCAGCTCGATCGAGATCCTCCTTGGCGATCTTCCAGGGCTCGGTTGCATTGAGGTAGGCGTTCACGGCCTGGGCTGCGTCCATCGCCGTGCGCAGCGCCGCCTTGAGTTCGACTCGTTCGAGTTGGCCGCTTGCGGTGACCAAGGCGCCGTCGACAACGGCCAGCACGTCGTCGTCCTCGGCCGTTCGTCCAGCGACGGAAGGTTGCTCTCCGAAGTTCTTCGCGACCATCGACAGCACCCGGTTGACCAAGTTGCCCCAGGTCGCGACCAGTTCCTCGTTGATGCGGCGGGCGATTTCCTCGACCGAGATGTCGGTGTCGGCCTGCTCGGGAAAGCTGGCAGCAAGGGCGTACCGCAAGCCGTCGGGCTGAAACAGGTCGAGTCCCTCTTGGATCGTGAGCCCGACGCCTCGGGAGGCCGAAGCCTTGCCTCCCTTGAAGGTGATGTATTGGTTGGCGGGGACGTCATCAGGCAGGTGAATCTCCGCGTCGTACCCCATCAGCTGGGCTGGCCAGAACAGGCAGTGGAACGGAATATTGTCTTTGCCGATGAAGTAGACGTGGCGGCTATCGGGGTTGTACCACCAGTGCCGCCAGCGCTCATCGTCGCCTTGCCGCTGGGCCCACTCCTGGGACGCCGACAGATAGCCGATGACCGCGTCGTACCAGACATAGATGCGCTTGCCGGGCCCGAGGTCGTCGACCGGCAGTTCGACCCCCCAGTCGAGGTCTCGCGTGATGGCACGGTCGAGAAGCCCGTCTTCGCGGATCCAGCTCTTTACGAAGTTGAGAACGTGGGGCCGCCATCCCTGCTTGTCGGCGAGGAACGCACCGACCTCGTCGGTGAAGTCGGAGTAGCGGAAGTAAAAGTGTTCGGTGGGACGGAGTTCCGGGGTTGCGCCGGTGATCTTCGACCGCGGGTCGATTAGATCGGTGGCGTCGAGGGTGCGCCCGCACTCATCACACTGGTCGCCGCGCGCCTCGCCGTAGCTGCAATGCGGGCAGGTGCCCTCGATGTAGCGGTCGGGAAGGAAACGTTCGGCCTCGGGATCAAAGAACTGGTCAGACGTTCGCTTGTCGATGTGGCCCTGTTCCAGCTGCTTCAGGAACATTTCCTGCGTGACCCGAGCGTGGTGTGGGGTTCCCGTTGTCGTGTAGAGGTCCCACTGCAGACCCATCTCGTCCCACTGACGAACGAACTCGCCGTGGTATCGGTCAACGATGTCCTGCGCAGTGACGCCCTCGGCATCGGCCCGCACCGTGATCGGCGTGCCGTGGACGTCGGAGCCGCTGACCATCAGCACCTCGTTCCCCACCATGCGCTGATGCCGGGCAAAGACATCAGCCGGCAGATAGGCACCGGCGAGGTGACCAAGGTGCCGCGACCCTGAGGCGTAGGGCCAAGCGACTGCGACAAGAACGGGGGTGCTCACAACCCCGAGCGTACTGGCGCCTAACTGGCGCTGCGGTCGGTTACGTCTCGCAGGAACGGCGCGTCGTGCTCAGGAGCCGACAGCTCCGGCACGGAACCATCGCCACGGTCGCCTATGGACTCGGCCCCATCACCGATCGCGTCATCGACAGACCGTGAACGGATGGTGTCGATCTTGTCGAGTTGCTTCTCCAGCTGGTTGCGCCTCGCCCCGGTCAGGTCCCGGACACTGTTGCTGAGCGTGCCCAGGTGCTTTTCGACCTTGTCGACCTGCTCGGAGTACTTCTTCCACTGCTCACCGAATCCCGCCAGGGCGTCGAGGATCTCATCGGTCTTGCGTTCAACCGCAAAGGTGTCCATCGCCTGACGGACCACGCCGAGCACCGCAAACAGGGTGGTCGGCGAGCACAGCACGACCTTCTTACCGAGCGCATCATCGAGCAGGGAAGCGTCATGTTCGTGAATGAAGCCATAGACGCTCTCGTTCGGAATGAACAGCAGCAGGTAACCCACGGTCGTGTCAGTTGCGGCATACCCCCGGCCGTGGAGCTCCTTGACCCGATCACGAACATCGCGCAGGAAGCGGTCGCGCAGCTCGACGGCCTCACCGTCGGTTGCCGCTTCGAGATACCGCAGATAGTTGGCAACCGGGAACTTCACATCCATGTGGAGGTGCTGATCGTCAGGCAGCAGAAACGTGAAGTCAGGCCGTGTGCCGCCCTCGATCGCTCGCTGCTTGCGGTAGTTGATGCCCTCACGCATGCCAGCGGTGCGCAGCACATCTTCGGCCATGCGCTCACCCCACTGTCCGCGTGCATGGGGGCTGGCCAACGCCTCGCGCAGGTGCTGGGTGGTCTCGGCCAAGAGCTGCTGCTGGCGGGTGGCGTTCTCGAGCGACTCGACGAATTGGCCGTGTTGCTGTGCCCGCTCCTTCTGAAGTTGCCCGACAAGACCTCGCAGCTGGGTGAGCTCCGCATTCATCGTCGTGACCTGATGACCCAGGCTCTTCGACATGCCGCCGACACGTTCGCCGACCGTCTCTGACATGCCGCCGACCCGTTCAGCGACAAGCTTGTCGACCGATTCGACTTTTTCGGCGAGCGACTTCACGACGCCCTCCAGCCGTTCATCGATTGCCTGGCGGCGGTGCTCGAGCTCGGCGGTGCCCGTCTGAAGCCGACTGTCGAAGCTCTCCCCCGCTACCGACACCACCCGCTCAACGACCCCGTCAACCTGGGCTTGCTGACGCTCGGCGAGTTCGGCCGCAAGCCGCTGGACGGTCGCGTCCTCGGCGCCGGCCCGACCCCGCACCACGAACAGCGCTGCACCAGCCCCAACGGCGGCGACGACGAGAAAGGCGATCAGGAGTGAGATCACGAGCACGGGGTTCATGCCCATGACACTACGAAGGCGGTGTGACACCCCTTCCGCGAGGCCCCGTGCCCATCCCCAACGCAAGGTCATAGATCCGGCTTCGCCGCTCGCCGGTTTCCGCCGCTACCCGATCGATCGCATCACGACGGCTCGCACCCTCGCTCATCAAGGTGTCCAGGCGGGCGACGAGGGCGTCATCTTCGGGTGCAGCCGGCGCATCAGCGCCAGCGATCACCAGCACGATCTCGCCCTTGACCCCGCCCCCAGCCCAGTCCGCCAGTTCAACGAGTGTTCCTCGGCGGAGCTCCTCGTGAAGCTTGGTCAGCTCTCGAGCGACCACCGCTCGCCGGTCGGGACCACACGCCTCAGCCAGCGCCGCCAGCGTCGCCCCCAGACGGTTGGGCGATTCATAGAGCACGGTCGTGCGCCGCTCGGCGGCAATGGCCGAAAGCTGAGCCGCCCGCTCCTGACCCTTGCGAGCCAAGAACCCTTCGAAGACGAAACGGCCACTGGGGAGGCCACTCGAGACGAGCGCAGCAAGAGCTGCGACCGGCCCCGGCACTGTCGTCACGTCGAACCCGGCCTCGGCCACGGCCGCAACAAGGCGCTCACCCGGGTCGCTGATGCCGGGCATGCCTGCGTCGCTCACCAGCACCACCTGCTGACCTTCACGCAACCGGTCGAGCACATCCGGGATCGCCTCGAACTCGGTGTGATCGTCGAGCCGTCGCAGTTCGGCCGCCCGAACCCCGGCGTGCTTCAGGAGCGACCCTGTCCGACGGGTGTCCTCACAGCACACGAGGTCGGCCGATGCGAACGCCTCGACCGCACGGGGCGAGAGATCGCCCAGATTGCCGATCGGGGTTGCGACGAGCGTGAGCACACCGCTCATGAGCGGATCTCGATCCGCATATCCGGCACCAGCCCCCACCGCCGGAATGATCCGGCCTCCGCCTCGATCACGGCATCGGCGCGCCGCGACCACTTCCCAACCCGGCCCGGCGCCATCGCCGTCACCGACAGCACGATCAGCTCGCAGCTGTCGGGGTCGTTTCTCACATGGGCCACATCGATCGGGAACCGCATCTTCACCGTGTGGACTGACTTTGCCGGTCGCAGCAGCAACGCGCCGTCGAACCCGTCACGGCCGAGCAGTCCAGCTCGACGCGCCGAGCGGGTTTCGGCAATCTCCAGGGAGGCGAGCACTCGGCCCTCGTGCACCAACCACGGCATGCGAGCAATGTAGACCGCAGGGCGTCGCCTGCCCGCTGACTAGGCGCCAGCGGGCTCGAGTTCGGCCTTGCGTGCGTCGCGACGCTCAGCCAAACGGTGGCCGATCTTGCCGATGCGGTTGATCTGCTTCACAAGCTTGACCCGCGCCTCTTCAGCTTCGGGACTCAGTCCCTCGAGCGACTCGACCTTCCAGTCCCGCAACACGACCGGCGACAGGATCTTGTCGTGGTGGATCGCGAAGTCGTAGATGCCGGCGTCGGCGATCGCCTTGGCATGCTCGGTGAAGCCAGGGATGCCGGTACCGGGCATCTGGAAATCGCTCACCTGCTTCTCGACGGCGATGACCGCCGCCGACGGATCAACCTCGAAGATGGCGGTCATGGCATCGCGGTAGAAGAGGTAGTGGAGATTCTCGTCCTTCGCGATACGGCGCAGCATGGCACGGCCCGTGGGCTCCTCAAGCAGGTTGCCCGTATTGAAATGGCTGATTCGGGTAGCCAGCTCCTGCAGCGAGACGTACGCGAGCCCCTCAGCGACCGTGGGGGGTTCCGGGACCTCGCCGAGCGAGACCTGCGCCATGCGGCCACGTTCGAGTTCGACAGGATCGATTGATCGGGTCGCCATCAGGTAGGCATTCATCACCAACCCGTGACGGCCCTCTTCGGCGGTCCAGCGACGAACCCATTCGCCCCAGGCGCCGTCGCGACCAAACATGCGCTCGATATCGCGGAAGTAGTACGGCAGGTTGTCTTCGGTCAGGGTGTTGACGAACAGGGCGCTGCGGACCGGGGCAGGAATCCCCATCTCCTCAGGCGACCACTCGTAATCCTCGGGAAAATCCTGTGCTGCGGTCCAGGGCACGAAGGTGTGCGGGAACCACTCCTGCGCAGTGTCGAGGTGGCGCTCGACGAGTCGCTCAGCGGTTTCGGCAAGCGCTTCGAGGAGGTGGGCGTCAGGTGGCGTAGCCATGTGGCAAAGAGCCTACCTGCCGGTCGGTAGGCTGTAAACGAGGGGCGAATCGGGGTTTCGAGATATCGGTCACAGCCACTCGAGCCCGGACTCACCAGGAAGGAAGCCATGCGGACAGGGCTCGCCGCTCAGACGTTGAAGCGGAACTCCATCACGTCGCCGTCCTCGACCACATAGTCCTTCCCCTCCGAGCGAACCTTCCCGATGTCACGGGCGGCGGCCCACGAGCCAGCCTCGATGAGCTCGTTCCACTGGATGGTCTCCGCCCGGATGAACCCGCGCTGGAAGTCGGTGTGGATTACGCCAGCAGCTTCGGGAGCGGTCGACCCTGCCCGGAAGGTCCACGCCCTGGATTCCTTCTCCCCCGCCGTGAGGTATGTCCGCAACCCGAGCATGTGGTAGGCGCTCGTCAGGAAGGCGGGGACGGCCCCATCACCCAAGCCGAGCGCCTCGAGCATCTCCTGGCGATCGTCGGGGTCCATGATGGCGGCCTCGGCTTCGAGCTGGACCGACAACGGCACCACCTCAGCCCCGTCGAGTTCTTCTCGGACGGGTGCGGCGATCGCAGCTTCGTCACCAATCTGGTCTTCACCGATGTTGAGCACCGCCATGACCGGCTTGTTGGTGAGGAAGAAGAACTCTTTGAGGTCGGCTCGTTCGTCGTCGCCGAGACCAGCCCGGTAGAGCGGTGTGCCCTCCCCCAACGTGTCGACGACTCGGCTCAGGAGATCGACCGTGCTCTTCAGCGAGCTATCTCCCTTCAACATGCGTTGAGTCTTGTCTCGGGCCTTCTCGGCGCTCGCCAGGTCAGCGAGAGCAAGTTCGATCTCGACGACCCGAAGGTGTTCAAGCGGGTCTTGAGGACCGGGCACATCGTCATCGGGAAAGGCTCGAAGGACGAAGACGATCGCATCAACTTCTCGAATGTGTGACAGGAAGGCGTTCCCCAGCCCCTCGCCCTGACTGGCGCCCTCGACCAATCCGCCGATGTCGGTGAACTGCACCGCAGCGTGAATCGTCTGCTTGCTCTGCGACATCTCGCTGAGCGCCTCAAGTCGGTGATCGGGCACCTTCGCCACCCCGACATTGGGATCAGTGGTCGCAAAGGCGTAGGGCGCTGCGTGCGCGCCTCCACCGGCCAGCGCGTTGTAGAGCGAGGATTTGCCCGCGTTGGGGAGACCGACGAAGCCGAAACGTTCCATAGCCCGGACGAGGCTACCGACGCCGACGCGACTACGGTTTACGGCGTGTCGAACGTCCACGCCTCCTCGCCTGCCTCGGAGCGGCCGGACTCTGTCGACGCCGACGAACACAACCGATCCGTCTCCAGCACCGACGCCGAGAACGCCTTCTCAAAATCGGTGCTCGTCTCGGCGGTGCGCTGCACCTTCACCTATCTGTTGATCCCCTTCGGCTTCCCGCTCATCGGCTTGAGCGGCAGCGTCGGCCCGTGGATCGGCCTGCCCGTCGGCCTGATCGCGATCGTCGCCAACATCGTGTCGATCCAGCGTTTCCACCGCAGCAACCACCGATGGAAGTGGCCGATGACGGTGATCAATGTCGGCATCATCGCCCTGCTCGTGGTGCTCGTCGTTCTCGACGCCATCGACATCGTCGGCTGACGTGAGCGTCGAGCGATGAGTCCGGGCGAGTACCGGGCCGCAAGCCTCGGCAGCTTGTTCGTCATTCTTGTCGCGCTTGGGGCGTGGGCGGCCATCTGGGGACCGGACAGCACCGGCGACGAGGAGTCGCCGCCTGAGTCGGTCACCACCACGCTGACGCCCGAACAGGGGTGATCAGCACCGAACTCGGCGCTCAGCTCACACCCACCGACTCTCAGCCGTCGAGCGGTGCGACCCCGGGCACCCGTGACGGGCGACTGAACACCTCGTCCAACATGGGACGGAACTCCTCCAGCGCCATCACCGGATAGTTCGGATCGAAACAGTTCTGGTCGTATTCGGCGCAGAAATCGACACAGCGATCGAAGTAGGGCGAATCGGCGTAGCGATCGCGGGCATGGCGATCCCCGTCGTGATGGTGGAAGTAGTAGTAGCCCTGAAAAAGGCCGTGGTGCTTCACCACCCAGTGCACCTCGTCATCGACATACGGCGCCAACAGGGCTGCGGCGGCATCCGAATGATTTTCCGGCGCGAAGGAATCGGCGACATCGTGCAACAACGCCCCGACGACCATGTCCACCGACTCCCCGTTCCGGAACGCTCTCGTACCCGACTGCAACGAGTGAGAGAACCGGTCGCACTGGTAGCCGAGCGTTGGACCCTGCAACAGGGTCAACATGTTGACGAGGTTGTCGACCAGCGCGCCACGGGCATGCTCCTCGAAGGCAGCCGTGAGGTACTCGTAATCGGAGCG
>Ga0181594_10000053_pt1 | contig 80144 bp, 77 predicted proteins | sample 071ome_18_FD_145603 | JGI IMG/M metagenome (GOLD analysis project Ga0181594, IMG submission 145603) | Coastal salt marsh microbial communities from the Groves Creek Marsh, Skidaway Island, Georgia - 071413BT metaG (spades assembly) | ecosystem: Environmental > Aquatic > Marine > Intertidal zone...
CCTGGGTGGGGTTGGGCATCGGGTAGACGCGCTCGGTGGTCACCTCGTAGGCGAAGCGCAGGAGTTGGTCCATCAGAAAGGCCTGCGCCCGGACGGTTGCGTCGCCGCGCGCCTCCCCCGATTCGAACCGGCGACGGATTTCGGCCCGCCCCGATTCAAGCGCCTGCCTGATCTCGGCGAACAGCGCTCGCCTGACGTCCTGCGCAGGAGAGTCCTCATCGAACTGCGATGAGATCGCCGAACGCAGTTTCTCGATGTCGACGATGTCGCGCTGTTTCAGAACGGTTGCCATGACTCGGTGCTGCTCCTGTCCGGCGATGGGCGGCCACCCTATCGGTAGCACGGCCGGCGGTGGAAACTGAAGGACCGAAAGCGGTTATTCCGACCCGGTCCGGGCCAGCTCTTTCAGACGGTACAGAAACTCCAGCGCTTCGCGGGCCGTCATCCCGTCCGGGTCGGCCTCCGCGATGGCCCTGTCGATAGCGCTTTCGCCCGTTCCCGCAGCACCGGATTTCGGCCGCGCTGCCTGGAACAGCGGCAGGTCATCGGCCAGCCTGGCGGCTGCACCGCTCTGCTCGCCGGCTTCGAGCGCCGCCAGCACCTGCTCGGCGCGGTCGATTACGGCGGGCGGCAGCCCGGCGAGCCGCCCGACATGGATGCCGTAGGACCGGTCGGCCGCACCCGGCACGACCTCATGCAGGAACACCACGTCGCCCTGCCATTCCTTGACCCGCATGGTCCGGCAGGAGAGCGAGTCCAGCGTTCCCGCGAGCGCCGTCAGCTCGTGATAATGCGTGGCGAACAGGGCCCGGCAGCGGTTGACCGTATGGATGTGTTCGAGCGCCGCCCAGGCGATCGACAGCCCGTCGAATGTTGAGGTGCCGCGCCCGATCTCGTCGAGGATGATCAGCGCTCGCGGTCCGGCCTGGTTGAGAATCGCGGCGGTTTCGACCATCTCGACCATGAAGGTCGACCGGCCGCGCGCCAGATCGTCGGCTGCGCCGACCCGGCTGAAGAGACGGTCAATGACGCCGATATGGGCGCTCTCCGCCGGGACGAACGATCCGGTCTGGGCAAGGATGGCGATTAGCGCGTTCTGGCGCAGAAAGGTGCTCTTGCCCGCCATGTTGGGTCCGGTCAAAAGCCACAGCCGGCTCTGGTCCCGCAGGTCGCAATCGTTGGGGACGAAATCGGCGTCACCCGCCGAGCGGAGCGACGCTTCGACGACTGGATGGCGGCCGGCGACGATGGAAAACTCCGCGCTGTCGTCAACGACGGGCCGGACATAGCGGTGTTCGGCGGCGAGGTCGGCAAGCGCCGTGTCGACATCGAGCGCTGCGAGCGATGCTGCTGCTTCCGCAATCCCGTCCGTGCGCGCCGAGACCTCGCCCGCCAGGTCCTCGAACAACTCCTGCTCTAGCGCCAGCGCCTGGTCCGCGGCGCGGCTGATCCTGCCTTCGAGTTCGCCCAGCTCGACCGTCGTATAGCGCACCGCGCTGGCCAGTGTCTGGCGGTGGATGAATTTTTCGTCCGGTCCCGCCGGCATCTTGTCCGCATGGGTCGGGGTAACCTCGATATAATAGCCCAGCACATTGTTGTGGCGGATCTTGAGCGACGCGATACCCGTTTCATCGGCGTATCTTTTCTGCAGCCCGGCGGTCAGCTTTCGGCTTTCGTCGCGCAGCGTGACCAGCTCGTCCAGTGCTTCCGAATAGCCCGGTGCGATGAAACCGCCATCGCGCGCCAGCAGCGGCAGCTCTTCGCGCAACGCGCGCGCCAGACGCTGCGACAACTCCTCATGATGGCCGAGCCCCTGCACGGCCTGTGCGGTCTCGGCGGGCAGGTCGTCGCGGTCCAGCCGGTCGCGCAGCGCGGCGGCGCGGTCGAGACCCTGGCCGATCGCCGCCAGGTCGCGCGGCCCGCCCCGCCCCAGCGTAAGACGCGACAGCGCACGCTCGATATCGGGACAGGACGACAGAAGATTTCTCAGACCGTCGCGCAGGGAGGAGTCATCGCGAAACAGCGCGACCGAATCCAGCCGGGCGCCGATCGCCGCCGCATCCGTCAACGGTGCCGAAAGCCGGGCCGACAATAGCCGCGAACCGGCGCCGGTCACCGTCCGGTCGATTACCGACAGCAACGAGCCCTGCCTTTCGCCCGAAAGGGTACGGGAGAGCTCGAGGTTGCGTCTGGTCGCGGCGTCGATTTCCATCACCGTGCCATCGGCGATCCGGCGCGGCGGCTCCAGACGGGGCATCCTTCCCTTCTGGGTCAGTTCGACATAATCGATCAGCGCGCCGCAGGCGGCGATTTCCGCCCGGTCGAATCCGCCGAACCCGTCCATGGCGGCGACGTCGAACGCGGCCTCCAGCCGTCGGCGCGCCGCGGTGCTGTCGAACCGCGCGTTGGGCAGCGGTTGCAGCCGGTCCTTCCAGTCGCCGAACAGGTCGAACAGGGACGGTGTCTGTAACAGGCGTTCGGCCGCCAGCACCTCGCCCGGTTCGACTCTTGCGAGCGCCGCGCCGAGTCCTGCGTCATCGACCTGTTGCACCCGAAAGGCGCCGGTCGAAATATCGAGCCATGCGAGCGCCATCGATCCCGCCGCATCCGAAACCGCGGCGAGGTAGTTGTGGCTGTCGGCATCCAGCAGCGCGTCCTCGGTCAGCGTGCCCGGCGTCACCAGCCGGACCACCTCGCGGGCCACGACCGACTTGGAACCGCGCTTCTTCGCCTCCGCCGGATCCTCGGTCTGTTCGCAGACGGCGACCCGGAATCCTTTCCGGATCAGGCGCGACAGGTAGGTATCCGCCGAATGCACCGGCACGCCGCACATCGGGATGTCCGCCCCGTCATGCTTGCCGCGCTGGGTGAGGGTGATGTCGAGCGCGGCCGCCGCCTGCACGGCGTCGTCGAAGAACATCTCGTAGAAGTCACCCATCCGGTAAAACAGCAGGCAGTCCGGGTGGGCCTCCTTGATGGCAAGATACTGTTCCATCATCGGTGTCGCGCCGCCGGTTGACCGGCGCGCCGTCGAGGACGATTTCGGTGAAGTGGTCGATTGTCCGCCGTCTGCCATGGGAGCAGCTTATCAGGGCGTTCCGGCGCCAGCCAGAACCGTCGTTCCGCCAGCCGCATAGTGTCATGAAAACATGACTTGATGATCGTCCCGGAAAGCCGCAAGCTATCAGAATACAAACAGGAATCGGGGAGAGGGGCATGGCCCGCAAAGCAGCAAAACCGAAAACATCTCGCGCAAAATCGTCTTCTGCCGCAAAACGGTCCGGAAAGAAGGCAGCGGGAAAGAAAGCGGCAAACAAGGCGGGTCGCAGCCAGATTTCCAACCTCGAGCGCGAAGCGCTGGCGCTGCATCGCGGCCCGCCCCCGGGCAAGCTTTCCATCGCTCCGTTGAAATCGATCACGACGCAGCGCGACCTGTCGCTCGCCTATTCGCCGGGCGTGGCGGCACCGTGCCTGGAAATTGCGAAAGACGAAAACACCGCCTTCGATTACACCAACAAGGGCAATATGGTTGCCGTCATTTCCAACGGAACGGCTGTCCTGGGGCTCGGCAATCTCGGCGCGATGGGTGCAAAGCCGGTGATGGAAGGCAAGTGCGTCCTGTTCAAACGGTTCGCCGATATCGACGCGATCGATCTTGAGGTCGACACCAGCGACGTCGATGAATTCGTTAACTGCGTCCGCTATCTCGGGCCGGGATTCGGCGGCATCAACCTCGAAGACATCAAGGCGCCGGAATGTTTCATCATTGAGGAGCGTCTTCGCGAGATGCTCGACATCCCGGTGTTTCACGACGACCAGCATGGCACCGCGGTAATTGCCGCTGCCGGGTTGATCAATGCGATGCACCTGACCGGGCGCGATCTTGAGGAGACGAGGGTCGTCGTCAACGGCGCTGGCGCCGCCGCAATCGCCTGCACGAACCTGTTCAACGCCATGGGGCTACCGCGCGAGAATATTATCCTGTGCGATTCCCGCGGCGTCGTTTATCGCGGCCGCGAAGACGGCATGAACCAGTGGAAGTCGGCCTATGCTGTCGACACCAAGCTGAGGACCCTGGAAGACGCGGTCAAAGGCGCCGATATGTTTTTTGGCGTGTCCGCCGCCGGCGCCATGACCAAGAAGATGGTCAAGACGATGGCGAAAAATCCGATCATCTTCGCGCTGGCGAATCCCGATCCGGAGATCACGCCGGAAGATGTTCGGTCGGTTCGCAAGGACGCGATCATCGCCACCGGGCGGTCGGACTATCCGAACCAGATCAACAATGTTCTCGGCTTCCCGTATATCTTCCGCGGCGCGCTCGATGTGCGCGCCCGGCGCATCAACGACGAGATGAAGATCGCTGCGGCCCGGGCGCTGGCCGAGCTGGCGCGAGAGGAAGTTCATGAAGAAGTGCTTGGGGTCTACGGCAACCGCGAGCTGAAATACGGGGTCGACTATCTGATCCCCACCCCGTTCGATCCCCGGCTGGTTACCGCGGTGCCGCCGGCGGTTGCGAAGGCGGCGATGGACAGCGGCGTCGCGCGGACGTCAATCGACGACATGGAGGACTATCGCCGTTCGCTTACGCAGCGCATGGATCCGACGGTCATCAGCCTGCACAACATTTTCGAAACGGTGAAACGCGATCCCAAACGCATCGCATTCGCCGAAGGAGAGGAAGATGCCGTCATTCGCGCGGCGATCAATTTCCGCAACGCTGGATACGGGACGCCGGTTCTGATCGGCCGCGACGACATCGTCGCCGAAAAGCTCGGAGCGCTGGGTCTGAGCATGGACGAATTCGAAGTTCACAATGCGAGGCTGTCGGACAGCACGGCGGCCTATACCGACTATCTGTACGGGCGGTTGCAGCGTCACGGCCATCTTCGGCGCGATTGTCAGCGTATGGTCAATCAGGACCGGAATATCTTTGCCGCCTGCATGGTGGCCATGGGGCATGCCGACGGCATGGTCACCGGGCTGACCCGGAACGCGCCGACAAGCTGGAACGATATTCTGCGGGCGATCGATGTTCGAAAGGGCGAGGAGCTGTTCGGTCTTTCCATCATGTCGACGCGGGACCGCACGGTCTTCATCGCGGATACGATCGTGCACGAACAGCCGACCGCGAAGCAGCTTGCCGACTTTGCGGTTCAGGCCGCCGCCAAGGCGCGCATCATGGGCCACGAGCCCCGGGTCGCGCTTCTGTCGCACACCAGCTTCGGCGGACGGTCCAGCGACCGGATTGAGGAAATCCGCCAGGCGGTCAGCATACTCGAACAGCGAAAGGTCGATTTTGCGTTCGAGGGCGAAATGTCGGTGAGCACGGCGCTCGACCCGGTGATGGGGTCGGTCTACCCGTTCAACCGGCTGGGCGGTCCGGCAAACGTGCTGATCATGCCGGACCTTTTCTCGGCATCGATCGCATCGCGCCTGCTGCAGAAGCTCGGCGACGCGACCGTGATCGGACCCCAGCTGATGGGGCTCAGCAAGCCGGTCGAAATCGGCCGGCTGGATGCCACCGTGTCCGATATCGTCACCAACGCCGTTCTTGCGGCCTACGACGCCCGCAACTGATCTCTCCAGGACGGTTCGCGCTTTACGGCCCTGCTCCCGCCCGCTGTCCCGCCGGGTCAGCGGGCCGGCCGTGGCTGCGCCTTGCTTCGTAATTTATTGAAAACTTTATCGAAATTTGCGCCGAACTTGGAACGATACACGGCGCATTAAGCATAAAGCTTCATCTCCCGGTCATAGATCAAATCCATCATCCCACCTGTCGCGGGACGGGCAGGAGGCCCAATATTCCCGTCGAAAACCGAGCGGGGTCGAATTTTTGTGATTGGAATCACGTTACGACCCCTCAGCATGGCCTATATCAGAATGCGAGGATTCGATGAGACAGGAAAACAGACAGATGGAGATGACAGAAACAGTCGGTCACAATCTGGACAGACAGCCTCTGGACAGGTCCCAGCGCGCAGCGATGCGGTTCGGCCTCTCGGCCGGCGTCATGACGGTGACCGCGATGCTCGCCGGCATCTATGCCAGCGCCATTCTCGCGCTGATGTCCTGATAAGACGTCTGCCGCGAACCGACCGGATTCACCGGAATCATGGGTATTTTCACCAACCCCGCCGGGACCGCCAAAGCGGCCCGCCATTGGATCGCCGGCTTCTGCCGGCGTTTCGACGGCGCGCTGGCGTGCGGCGTTCTGGGCTTTGGCGTCCTCGCGGCGGCGCTGGTGATTTCGTCCTCCGTTCATGCCTGGACAATCGATTTCGAGGACAGTTTCCTGGATTTGCCCAATCCGGTCGTGTCGGGGCAGGTCCAGGGCCGGATCATCGACGACGAATTCTCGACGCCGGGGCTGATCGATCCGACAGCGATCGATCACGATCCGACGCTGACCGCCAGCTTCGACGGGTTCAAGCTGAACGGCAACAACAATCCGCTGGTTCTGTTCAATTCCAACAGTCCGACCGGCGGCGATTACGATCTTGGGGCGCCCTTCACCCATGCCGATACCAATCAGGTCCTGAATCCCGGGCAGATCCTGATCCTGCACGAACAGCCGCGCTATTGTCGCAAGGCCAATGGCGCCCGCGTCAATGGCAACAACGCGAACGCTGTTTCGTGCGACGATCCGGACGACCGGGCCAACGGCGGCGAATTCCAGATCGAATTCAACAAGGCGGTGACCCTGCAGAGCATCGATTTTTTCGATATCGAATATAATGAGACCCTGCCGCCCGATCCGAATAACGAAATTACGCTGTTCGACGTAAACGGGAACCAGATCCTGGGCGCGGGCGCGTTCTATACCCCCAGCACCGGCGGCGACAATAAATGGAAAGACGTCATCTTCAATGTCGCGGGCGTCGCCAAGATCAAGATCAAATGCTCCGGTTCCTGCGCCATCGACAACATCCGCGGCACTGACGACGGGACGCCGCCCACCGGTGTCCCGGAGCCCTCTACCGTTCTTCTGTTTGCGGCGGGGCTGATCGGCGGCGGCTGGTATCGACGCAGAAAGAAAACGAATTCCTAGAGCGCCTGCAGCGCGTGGCGGTGAAAAACCGCTGACATGTCGCTGAAACAGGCAAAGATTATCCGCTCGATGTTCTCCATCGTCTCCAGACAGTCGGCGACGGTCCGGACGGCGATCTGCGCCCCCCTGTCGGCGGGAAAGCGGTATACGCCTGTGCTGATGGCGGGAAAGGCGATGCTGACGAAACCATTCTCCGACGCGATCTCCAGCGACCGCCGATAGCAGCTCTCCAGCAGCGCTTCCTCATTCTGTCCGCCGCCCTGCCAGACAGGTCCCACCGTGTGGATGACGTGGCGCGCGGGCAGCTCGTAACCCTTCGTCAGCCTTGCGTTCCCTGTGGCGCATCCGCCCAGCGCCCGGCATTCCTCCAGCAGTTTCGGTCCTGCGGCGCGGTGAATCGCGCCGTCCACTCCGCCACCGCCCAGCAGCGTTTCGTTCGCGGCATTGACGATGGCATCGACCTCCAGCCGCGTGATGTCTCCGATAATAATCTCGGCAATTTCGTGGATTCGCCGCGTCATCTTCCGTCTCCTGACAACAGGGTTTCTCCCGGTCCGCGTTTTCAGCCTGTCTGCCTTATGATACGTGAGTGGTCCATCTTCGAAACGGCGGACTGGGATGTCTTCACCAAAATCCGTGCTGGTCTATGTCGGCGGCGATCTGGTCGGCGACGCGCTGATGAAGCTGCCCTTCGTCCGCGCGCTGCGCGCGGCCTGCCCCGATGCCGCGATTACCTGGTGCGCGGGCAAGCACAAAAGCGCGTTCGCCGGCGCATTGCGTCCACTGACCAAAGGATTAATCGACGAGGTGGTCGAAGAGGCGGGCTTCGACCGGCCGCTCTGCTGTCTTCTGAAGAGACCGCTCGGTGGGAGGCATTTCGACCTCGTGATCGATACGCAGCGTGGCGTCCCGGTTTCGTTTCTCGTCCGCCGCATCCGGCATGACGTCTTCGTTTCCGGTTCGGCCGATTTTTTCCTTTCTGACAGAAAGCCCGCGAAACCCTATGACCGACCGGCTTCTATGGTGTGTCAGATGCTCGATCTGCTGGAGCTCGCTACCGGGGTGCCGCCTGCCGGCGGTGCGCCCTTGTCGCTGGATCCGGAGGTGCTCCAGCGGGCGCAGGCGGCCCTGCCCGATGGCCCGGCCTATGTCGGTCTAGCGCCCGGCGCGGGAGGCCGTATCAAGTGCTGGCCGCTGGACAGCTATATCGCGCTGGCCCGGCTCCAGATCGATGCAGGCAGACTTCCGGTTTTCATCCTCGGTCCGGCGGAGCAGGAATGGGCGGCGCAACTTCAGCAAGACGTACCGGGTGCGCTTTTTCCCACGCTCGAAGCGGGACAGGCGGCGCCCTCCGTCGAATATTCGATCGCGCTGGGAAGAAGGCTCGCTGTCGCGGTCGCCAACGATGCCGGGTCCGGGCACATCCTCGCTGCAGCGGATGCGCCGCTGGTTTCCCTGTTCGGCCCGACGCCCGCGGCCAAGTTCGCGCCCGCGGCGAACCGGTTGACGGTCCTGGAAGCGCAGACCTTCGGGTCGGAGGCGATGGACGCCATCCCGATCGATGCGGTGGCGGACGCGGTCGACCGGCTGCTGGAGTCAGCGAACCGATAGCGGATAGCGCTTGAGCCACAGGAGCAACAGCAGGCCGGGAACCGCCAGCGCGGTGGTGGCGACGAAGAAGCCGGCCCAGCCCAGCCATTCCGCCATGGCGCCCGCGCCGGTCGCGAGAAGCGTCCGGCCAAATGCCATCAGCGATGTCAGCAGCGCATATTGCGTCGCGGTACAGGATACATGACAGAGACCGGACAGGTAGGCGACGAAGGCGGTCGACCCCAGCCCGCCCGTGAAGTTGTCCGCCCCCACGGCAACCGCCAGCAGTGTCAAATCCGCGCCGGTATGGGCGAGCCACGCAAATAGCAGGTTGGTGATTGCCTGCAGGATGCCGCCCGCCAACAGCGCGGCCAGCACCCCGGCTTTCGCGACGAACACGCCCCCTGCTGCGATACCGGCCAGCGTGGCGATCACACCGAACAGTTTGGTGACGCTCGCGATCTCGACGCCTGAAAAGCCGATCTGGTGATAGAACGGGTTCGCCATGGCGCCCGCAACCGCGTCGCCATATTTGTAAAACAGGACAAAGATGAGGATCCACCACGCGCCCGAGCGCGACATGAACTCCGACAGCGGTTCGACGACTGTCGCTTTCAGGGTCGACGTCATGCTCCGCGCCGGGCGCTCCTGCCCGGAAGCCGGCGTTTCCGGTTCCGGTGCAATCAGAACCGCGATCATGCCGACGCCGATCAGCGATGCCATGATTGTGTATATCCAGAACCAGTCGAGAAAATCGGCAAGCGCGATGGCGCCGGCGCCGGATGCCAGCAGCCCGAACCGGTAACCCGCCTGGGTCATGGCCGCGCCCGCCCCCTGTTCGCGTTCCTGCAGGATATCGATCCGGTAGGCGTCGATGACGATGTCCTGGCTGGCCGACAGGAACGCCATGACAAATGCCATTACGGCGATCCAGGCGATGTCGCCGCGCGGGTCGCCGGCGCCGAGCAGAACGATGGAGATCGCCAGCAGGACCTGGATCGCCAGCATCCAGCCGCGCCGCCTTCCCAGGCGTTCTGTCAGAAACGGCAGTCGCCCGTGATCGATCACGGGGGCCCACAGGAACTTGAGAGAATAGGGCGTCGACACAGCGAGCAAGCCGCCGATCGCTGTGAGCGTCACTCCCTCTTTCGCCATCCAGTATGACAGCGTCGAGAACCCCAGCAGCAGCGGCAGGCCGCTGGAAAACCCCATCAACAGGATGACGAGCTGCCGCCGGTCGGCATAGACCGACAGCGCGTCGCGCCATCCAGAAAGGCTGTGAGAATCCGCCATCGGCCTCATTTTCCTGCGGCGATCATAGCCGCGCATGCGATTCGGCGGCGAAATTCCCGACGGCGCTAAAGCCGCTCGCCCCTGACCAGCCGGGGCAGGTCGCCGAGCTGTCCCATCGCGTGGCCCATGAATATTTTCTTGAGGCCCGGCATCCTGTCGACCGCGGCAAGGCCGAGATCGCGGGCGGTGCGGACCGGCGCGATGTTATTCGAGAAAAGCCTGTTGAGCCCATCGGTAGCGGCGAGCATCAGCGTGTTGTCGAACCGGCGCAGCCGTTCGTAACGCTCGAGCATGGCGGGCGCGCCGGGATCGAGCCCGAGCCGGAGCGTGTCGACGATCTGCTCGGCCAGTACGGCAACGTCCCGGAGGCCGATATTGAGACCCTGGCCTGCAATCGGGTGAATCGCGTGCGCTGCGTCGCCAGCCAATGCGAGCCGGGGTGCAATGTAGGATTTCGCATGCAGCAGGCCAAGCGGATAGGAAAAGACCGGACCGACGAGTTCCAGAGCGCCGAGATAATCTCCGAACCGTCGTGCGAGCTCTTCGATGAACGCGGTTCTGTCCAGCTGCAGCAGTCGCGGCGCCAGATCGGTCCGTTCGGTCCAGACGATCGATGAACGCCGTTCGGTCATCGGCAGGATGGCGAACGGTCCCGAGGGAAGGAAACGTTCCTGCGCGATCCCGCGATGATTGCGCTCATGCGCGACGGTGCAGACGATTCCGGTCTGGTCGTAGCGCCACGATGTCGTATCGATGGCGGCAGCCTGCCGCGTCGGCGAGTTGCGACCGTCAGTGGCGATGGCGAGCATCGCGCGTATTTCAATGCCGCGATCGGTTTCCGCCTCGACGGCCGGTCCCGCCCTGTCCAGCCGCCTGATCGTCGTTCCCGTCAGCATGGTGACGGATGGAAGACCCTCCAGCCGTGACAGCAGCGCCCGGCGAAGCACCCGGTTCTCAACGATGTGACCAAGCGCCTCGTCGCCCAGCAGACGGTAATCGTAATGCAGGAAGAGCGGCGAATGGCCGTCCGAGATACGAATTTCAAGGATCGGTTCGGCCTCGGCGCCGATACTGTCCCAGACGCCGATGGTCTCAAGCGCGGTCTGCGAGCCCGCGGCAATGGCTGTGGTCCGCCCGTCGAAACCGGTGTCCAGCATTCGCTCCGGGGCCATCGGCTCGATCACCGCGACCGATACGCCGGCGTCCCCCAGCGCCGCGGCAAGCGACAGCCCGGCGAGGCCGCCCCCGATCAAGAGGATCTCTGTCGACAGCAATTCGCCAGGCTCTGGCGCGGTTCGATTCGGCGGGGGTGTCATGACCGACGCACAATCGCGCTGCGGACGTTTCCTGTCCAGCACAGTCTATGCTCTGTGGAAGCGAAAAAGATGAGCATAAAATAAGCAATATAATTTCTATGAATAAAAAATAGGCACCTATGGGCGGTCCGCCCTTCACGTGCCCATGGATGCCGGCTATGAAAACCTATCCTAAGCTATTGTTATATAATGTTTTTAATAAAATTTTCACTTAAGTCGATGTTTGGCACGGCCTTTGCAATCCTCCCTGTCGAACCGACGGCTAAGCGGTCGGATTCTTATACAAACGGCATTTCGGCCCGGCCTGTCCGATCCGAAATGAAACAAAAGAGGAAAGACAATGAGTACATCAATCAAGACTTTCGGGTCATCACGGGTTCTCGGCGCTCTGGTTGGGGCGTCCCTTGCGATCGGCGTTGCCGGCGCGGCCAGTGCGCAGGACACCAGCGGCATTCCCGGCACCTTCTCTGCCAATGCAGGTCTTGTCAGCGAGTATTATTTCCGCGGCCTGTCCCAGACCGACGACGCCCCCGCCATCCAGGGCGGGTTCGACTATGAGGTCAAGCTCGCGGACCCCACCGCGCTCTATCTCGGCGTCTGGGGATCCAATGTCGATTTCAATGAGGGCGCTGGCGTCGATGGGGCGACCGTGGAAGTTGACCTCTATGGCGGGTTCAGGGGTTCCATCGGCGACAGCGGCATCGGCTGGGATATCGGGTTCATCTACTACACCTATCCCGGAGCAGCGAGCAGCCTGAATTACGACTTTATCGAGGTGCAGGGCGCGTTGTCCTACGATTTCGGTCTCGCCTCGGTCGCGGCCAGCGTCAACTACTCGCCTGACAATTTCGGTGAGAGCGGTGCGGCCTGGTACCCCAAGCTGGCGCTGGACGTACCGCTCGGCAAAACCGGCATCACCTTCTCCGGCTACGTCGCCAAGCAGTACATCGACAAGGAAGACGTGTTCGGCAGCCCGGATTACACCGAGTGGAACCTGTCGCTCGGCTATTCGATCGCCGGCTTCGACCTCTCGGTTGCCTACTCCGATACCGACATCAGCCCGTCAGCCGATGCCAACAAGGAAGCCGTGATTTTCTCGGTCTCCCGGTCGTTCTGAGGGAGGGGCGCATGAAGCTTATCGAAGCCATCATCAAACCCTTCAAGCTCGACGAGGTCCGCGAAGCGCTGACCGAGATCGGGGTCCAGGGGCTCACCGTCAGCGAAGCGCGCGGATTCGGGCGTCAGAAGGGCCAGAAGGAAATCTACCGGGGAGCCGAATATGAAATCAGCTTCCTTCCCAAACTCAGGCTTGAAATCGCCGTGCCCGACGACCTCGTCGACAGGGTCGTGGAAACGCTGAGGGTTTCGGCGGCCACCGGCCAGATAGGCGACGGCAAGATTTTCGTTTTCGACGTAGTCAAGGCGGTTCGTATCCGCACCGGAGAAGAAGACAATGAAGCACTTTAAAAAACTCGCGGCCGGAGCCGCTGCAATTCTCACCGCCAGCGCGGTTCTCGCCGTAGACCCGGCGCTGGCCCAGGAAGCCAAGCCCAAACTTGATTCGGGCGATACCGCCTGGATGCTCACCTCGACCGCTTTGGTCCTGATGATGACGATCCCCGGTCTCGCGCTGTTCTACGCGGGCATGCTGCGCAAAAAGAATATTCTCTCGATGCTCATGCAGTGCTTCGCGATCTGCTGTCTGATGAGCGTGCTCTGGATGGTTGCCGGCTACAGCTTGGCCTTTGCCGAAGGCAATCCTTATGTCGGCGGCCTCAGCAAGATGTTCCTGATGGGCTCTTCGGTCGAAGCGATCAACGGCACCATTCCCGACATCCTGTTCATGGTGTTCCAGATGACCTTCGCCATCATCACGCCGGCGCTGATTGTCGGCGCGTTCGCAGACCGGATGAAATTCAGCGCCATGCTGTGGTTCACCGGCATCTGGATGCTGGTCGTCTACGCCCCCATTACGCACTGGGTGTGGGGCGGCGGTTTCCTCGGCTCCGACGGGGTGCTTGATTTCGCCGGCGGTACGGTGGTGCACATCAACGCGGGCATCGCCGGTCTGGTGGCCTGCATCATGATCGGCAAGCGCTCGGGGTTCGGCACCGAATCCCTGATGCCGCACAATCTCGTGCTGACGGTCATCGGCGCATCGCTTCTGTGGGTAGGCTGGTTCGGTTTCAACGCCGGATCCGCGCTGGCTGCCAACGGGACCGCCGCAATGGCAATGGCCGTGACGCAGATCGCCACCGCAGCGGCGGCTCTCTCCTGGATGTTCATCGAATGGATGGTCCGCGGCAAACCGAGCGTTCTCGGCATCGTTTCCGGCGCCATCGGGGGTCTTGTCGCCATCACGCCGGCGGCCGGCTTCGTCGCACCGTCCGGCGCGCTGTTCATCGGGCTGATCTCCGGCGCCGCATGCTACTGGGGCGCTACCGGTCTCAAGAAGATGTGCGGCTATGACGACGCCCTCGACGTGTTCGGCATCCATGGCGTTGGCGGAATCGTCGGCGCGCTGCTCACCGGCGTGTTCGCCAGCAAGGCTATCGGCGGCACCGCCGGCCTGCTCGAGGGCAACGCCGCACAGGTCGTGACCCAGGCCTGGGGCATCGTGGCCACGATCGTCTATTGCGCCATCGCCAGCGCAATCATCCTGAAGGTCATCGACCTCATCATCGGGTTGCGCGTTTCGGAAGAGACCGAGCGCGACGGGCTCGATCTGGCGCTCCACGGCGAAACGATCCAGTGATCGTCCAGCCCACGTTTCCTCCCTGAGGCGGAACTCTCATCGCCGCCTTTTCCTGGCCGGTATGTCGCACCTGACATACCGGCCATTTTTTCATGGCGGCGCGCCCCGCTCAAAAAACGGCTTGCTGATTTCAGTCTGTAGGAAAATGGAGCGGGCGATGAGATTCGAACTCACGACTTCAACCTTGGCAAGGTTGCGCTCTACCCCTGAGCTACGCCCGCGTCGCACAGCCGGATTATAGCACAGCGATAAGACAGGCCGCACCCTCCGGCGAAGGACGCGCGATAATAATCCGCCGCGCGATGTTTGCAAGCCTTTAGATACGGTTCCCCGCTTGAGCCTCCGGGCCCGCTGTGGCACAGACGGGCATGGCAGAGAACACCGACGCATCCATGGCCTGTCCTATACGAGGTCCCGAAACGCTGTATGAGCGTTTCCGGGAAGTCGGCATCGAATTCACCGCGTACCAGCACGAGCCCGTCTTCACGGTCGAAGAAGCACAGCGGGCCCGCGCCGCCGCGCCGGATGGCATGCCCGGCGCGCACTGCAAAAGCCTTTTCCTGAAGGACAAGAAAGGCGCGCTCTATCTTGTTGTCTGTCTCGAAGACCGGCGTCTCGATATGAAAGCGCTTGCCGGCGTCATGGGTTCCGCCAGGCTCTCGTTCGGCCGACCGGAACTTCTGATCGAGACGCTGGGCGTCGAACCCGGATCGGTGACGCCGTTCGCTGCGATCAACGATGCGGAAGGCGCGGTTTCGGTCTTTCTCGATGCCGAGATGATGAAAGCGCCGCTGGTCAACTATCACCCGCTGGTCAACACGCACACTGTCGCCATGACGCCCGCTGATCTGGTCCGGTTCCTCGAATCCTGCGATCACGCGCCCACGGTCGTCGATCTCGATCCCGCGACGGCGCAATAGCAGGCCTTGTTTTTGCCGTCAAAAACAGCCATTTAAGGTTCCGGTTTCACAAACATTCCCGCGAGACGATGGACCCCATCATCGACCCAAATACCCCCCAGCCCCAGCCACCCGCCGACCTGATCAAGGATTCGAGCGAGGCCAGCTTCATGCAGGACGTCATCGAGGCTTCGAAAGAGACCCCGGTGATCGTCGATTTCTGGGCCCCCTGGTGCGGCCCCTGCAAACAGCTCGGCCCGCTCCTGGAAAAAGTCGTGACCGAGGCCAGGGGTGCGGTGAAGCTGGTCAAGATCGATATCGACCAGAACCAGCAGATCGCCCAGCAGCTCCGTATTCAGTCGATCCCGGCGGTGTTCGCGTTTCATCAGGGCCGTCCGGTCGACGCGTTCCAGGGCGCGCTGCCGGAGAGCGAGCTTCGCGCCTTCGTCGACAAGCTGGCGAAATCCGCCGGGACCGAACAGAAATCGCCGCTCGAAGAAGCGCTCGAGCAGGCCGACGAGCTGATGGCGGCTGGCGACACGTCGCAGGCCGGCGCGATCTATGCGCAGATCGTCCAGCACGACCCGACGAGCATTGCCGCAAAGGCGGGGCTGGCGCGTTGCCTGCTGGCCGCCGATCAGACCGACAAGGCGCGCGAGATCGTCGATGCGCTGAGCGACGAAGAAAAAACCGATCCAGCCTTTGCGCCGGTCATCACCGCCCTTGAACTTGCCGACAAGGCGGCGAGCGTTGGCGACCTCGCCCCGCTTCGTTCCGCGGTTGAGGCGAATCCCAAGGATCATCAGGCCCGCTACGATCTCGCGATGGCGCTCTTCGCCGCTGGCGAGAAGGAAGAGGCGATGGATTCGCTGGTCGAGATCATACGCGCCGACCGCGCCTGGAACGATGAGGCGGCTCGCAAGGAGCTGTTGCAGATGTTCGAGGTACTCGGCCCGACCGACCCGCTGACCGTCGCCGGCCGGCGCAAGCTGTCCTCTATTCTGTTCTCCTGACCGCTCGGCATAACCAGAATGGCGCGCAGCCCGCTCGAGCCGACTTTCGATGCGCTGCCGCGCATCATCCCGATCTTTCCGCTGACCGGCGTGCTGCTGCTGCCGGGCGGGCACCTGCCGCTTAACATTTTCGAACCGCGCTATCTCGCGATGATTCGCGCGGCTCTGGCCGAAGACGCGCGACTGATCGGCATGGTGCAACCCCGCGTACCCGACCCGGACGACAATCGCGGAGCGAGCGAGTCGTTTACGCGCGGCGAGAAGCCTGAAACTTACCAGACAGGTTGTGCCGGGCGGATTACCGATTTCAGCGAAACCCCGGACGGACGGTACACGCTGACGCTTTCCGGCCTGTGCAGGTTTTCCATCGTCGAAGAGCTTGAGGAACAGGACGGTTACCGCCGGGTGCTGGCCGATTACAGCCGCTATCGCGGCGATCTCGGTGACCAGCTGGAGCCCGACATCGATCGCGAGCGGCTGCTGGCCGCGATGCGCGGCTATTTCGACCTGCAGGATGTCAAGCTCGACTGGGACGCGGTTGAGAAAACGCCGGTCGACCGGCTGGTAACATCGCTCGCCATGACCTGCCCGTTCGGACCCAACGAGCGCCAGGCGTTGCTGGAGGCCTCCGGCGCCGGCGCGCGCGCCGGCATCATCGTCACGCTGCTGGAAATGGCGCTGGCCGAAACCGGCGGCGCCAGCGGCTCGAGTCATTAAGGTATAACGGAAGAGAAAACCGATGAATCAGGGCGCCCGCCGCGTGGACCCCAAGTTGCTGGAGATTCTGGTCTGTCCGGTCACCAGGGAACCGCTGCGCTATGATGAGGACGCGCAGGAGCTGATCAGTGAGGCCGCGCGCCTCGCCTATCCGATCCGCGACGGCATCCCCATAATGCTGGCGGACGAAGCCCGTTCGCTGGACGACTGACGGCGAGGACCTGACATGACCAACCCGGCCCGCTACGGGGCGACCGCCAAGGCGACGCGGGTTCGCCTGCGCAAGGAAGAAAAATCTCTCTCCGTTGATTTCGACGATGGGCGGTCGTTCGAATATCCTGCCGAGCTGCTGCGCGTCGAGAGCCCTTCAGCGGAAGTACAGGGCCATGGGCCCAGCCAGAAGAAGATTGTCGCGGGCCGCCGGCACGTAAACATTATTAACGTCGAACCGGTCGGCAATTATGCAGTGCGGCTGGTATTCGACGATCTGCACGATTCTGGAATCTACTCCTGGTCCTGGCTGTACGATCTCGGCTGCAATATGGAATCGCGCTGGCAGGCCTATCTCGCCGGGCTCGACTCCGCGGGGTTGAGCCGCGATCCCTGACGACGCGATTTCCACAGGCTGTTTCGCCTGTCATCAAACGGTCATTCGTCCGTAACAGACGGGTCATGGCCGTCGGACAGTTTGCCGTCTTGAATTCGTGCTAATGACGGAGAGATTCGATGGACGGCATGGGAAATACGCAGATCCAGGAAAGCAGGCCCGAAGACGAAGCGCAGGAGCAGGAATGCGCTACCGATTTCGAACGGATTGCAGAACGCGCCATCGCGCGTCGGGGCTTCCTCGGCGGCGCGGTCGCCTTCGGCGCGTCGGCCTTTGTGGCGGGCGTCGGCACGCTGGCGCCGAAGAGCGCATCGGCCAAGGTCGCGTGGCTCGACTTCGAGCCCGTCGCCGCCAATTCGCTCGACACCGTGACCGTCCCGAAGGGGTTTCAGTGGCACCGCGTGATCAGCTGCGGAGATCCGCTGTGGTCTTCCGGCGTCGCTTTCGATCAGGCAACCCGCGGCTCCGGCGCAAGCCAGGAAAAGGCGTTCGGCGACAACAATGACGGCATGTCGCTTTTCTCCATCAATGGCCGGTCGGTCCTTGCCGTGAACAACGAGTACGTCAACAACAGGATCTTTTTCGGCAACCGCCCCGGCGGAAAGCCCGAGAACTCCGATGACACCCGCAAGGCCAAGGCCGCGCACGGCGTTTCGATCGTCGAAATAGAACAGAACGGCCAGTACTGGCGCGTCGTCAAGGATTCGCCGTTCAACCGGAAGATCACCGCCGATACGCCGATGGAAATCACCGGCCCGGCGCGCGGTCACGACTGGATGAAAACCGCCGCCGACCCGAACGGCGCGGTCGCGCTCGGCACCTGGAACAATTGCGGCAATGGCGAGACCCCGTGGGGCACTTACCTGACCTGCGAGGAAAACTTCAACGGCTATTTCTCGACCGGTGACGCTGACTACAAGCGGCCCGCCGCGTTCAAGCGCTACGGCATCAAGACGAAGGACCGCGGTTACGACTGGGCGAAATACGACGAGCGTTTCGATCTCGCCAGGCACCCGAACGAACCCAACCGGTTCGGCTATATCGTCGAAATCGATCCCGCCAATCCGAACTCGACGCCGAAGAAGCGGACCGCGCTGGGACGCTTCAAGCACGAGAACGCCGAGCTGGTGATCGCGCGCGGCGGACAGGTCGTGGTCTATCTGGGCGATGACGAACGCGGCGAGTATCTCTACAGGTTCGTTTCGACCGGCCGGTTTACGCCGGGCGGCGACAATTCGAACCTGCTGGAAGACGGCGCCCTGTTTGCCGCGAAGTTCAGCGATGACGGCACCGGAGAATGGGTCGAGCTGACCCCGGCTTCGACTGGCATGAAATCGAAGGCGGAAATCTGCATCCATACACGGATGGCGGCCTCGGCCGTCAAGGCGACGACCATGGACCGGCCCGAATGGGTCGCCGCCAATCCCAACGGGAACGAGGTCTGCTGCGCGCTCACCAACAACAGGAACCGCGGCAGGAAACCCAACGCCGGCGGCGATGCCACGCCGGTCGGCGGCCCTAACCCGCGCGCCGCCAACAATTACGGCCAGATCGTGCGCTGGGCCCCGGAAAACGGCGACCATACCTCGACGAAGTTCTCCTGGTCTCTGTTCGTGACAGCCGGCAACCCGACGGTTCACAAGGATGCCTACGCAGGCTCGAAGAACGTCACCGCCGACAATATGTTCAACTCGCCCGACGGGCTCAAATTCGACCGTCAGGGCGGTCTCTGGATCCAGACCGACGGCAATTATTCCAACAAGGGCGACTTCGCCGGTCAGGGCAACAACCAGATGCTGCTGGGCGACACGCGCACGGGCGAGATCAAACGTTTCATGGTAGGGCCCAAGGAGTGCGAGATCACCGGCATCTGCTGGAGCGCCGACCGGCGGACGATGTTCGTCGGTATCCAGCATCCCGGCGAGAAGGGCGACAGCCATTTCCCGGGCGGGGCCGATACCGTGCCGCGATCATCGGTTATTGCCGTCACGCGTAATGACGGCGGGCTGATCGGCTGATCCGGTTCGCGGGGGCCGGTTTCCATACCTGGCAGTTCACCGGCCTGCGCCTCGCCCGCAACGGCTGAATTTCAGAGTTCCGGGTTCTCGGGATTATGTGCCCGGTGTCGCGCCTGCGCGCGCGGCCGGTCCGATACCGCATAGCAATAAACGCAGCCCATCGGGCAGGTGTCGTAGGTGCCGATATCGCGCGATTCCGCGCAGAGGCAGCCGGGCCGGTTGCCTTTCTGCCGGGCCGCGACTGGCTTTGCCGCGATATCCGACAGCCGATCCGCATCGATGCATCGCGCGGGCGCTATTCCGGGGACCGGTATATCGGGCTGAGAGCATATCGTCAGCGTCATGCCATGTTTCGCCGCAATATCCAAAAGCGCGCCCAGAAGGGACTGTTTTTCCTCAACCGGTGGGTCGAACCAGGCAAATCCACCAACTTTGGACGCCTTATCGAGGTTTCGGCGTGTTTTTCGGTATATTTGGGCCACGGATACGACGACTTCATCGATATACCCGTCCATTTGTGACGCGAGGGACGAAAAATTGGCGATATGCCTGTCATTCGGCGTCACTTCGGTAAACACTACCGGATCGTATCGCCATACCGGGACCCGTGAACCGTAGCGCCGGGCGATCTCGCGGATGGTCGCGATGGCGTCCTCTGCCCCGGGCGCCGACCGTTCCAGAACCGTGGGATATCCGGTGATGCTGTGCTGTACGACGAACGGAATCGCGTCTTTCGAGACTATCTCAAGGGCATTCAGGAAGCGTTTGGCGTTCTTCTTCCAGAAAACGAAGCCTGAGACGTCCTCTTTTCGCAGGGAAACGTCATATAAGGCATTATTATACGGATTTCGTACCGAAACACGCCCGGTTTCGTATCTTTTCCGGAACCAGTCGCCGTAAAACGCCGGAATATCGGTGCGGTAGCTGGCGGAAACGATCATCGGCGGTCAGGAGTTTTCCACATAGTGCGGGAGATTGTGGTGGAATATACCCGTAATCATATTTACAGGCGAGATTTGTTCTATTAATGTTCTCATTGGTGTTGGTTTTCAAGAGGCCGGTAAATGGCTGCGGACGAATTCTACGACCGTGTAGATTACGATGCGATCCAGATCAGTATGGAAGACTGGACCCTGGCCCACGGCACCGTCACCTTCTGCCTGCCCCCCGACTGGGAACTGACGGAGCGCATGTTCGACTACGCCGTCTATGACATTGCAGGGAATGACGATGTCGAACTCATGTTCAAAATCGAAGCGTTCGAAGACGAAGAACGCGTTGCGACGAACGATCTCGGCGGGTTCTTCGAATTGCCGGTCGACGAGTTCAACGACCCGGAGGATTTCGACATCGTTCGGCGCGATGACGGCTCCGTCGACTGGTCACAGGCAATTATACGCCGATTGGTCACTCGTATCGACCGGAAAACGGGTGAGCCGTATGCGAAGGCCGGGGTCTGGCGTTGCATCAACGTCCTTCCGCCCTCTCACATTCGAATCCTGACGATCGTTCTGTCCTATCCGCTCGACCGGAAAATCAACGAATTCGCCTTGCTGGACGACACTCGGGCCTTGGTATTCGAAGTCCTGCACGAACTCATCCGGGAGGTAAAGTTCTCGCCCCAGCTTACGACACTGGATAGGACGGCCTCGACGCCAGACCTGGAGACCCAGTGGTTCGACGACGTTGCGGCGATCCGCCTGCCGCGGGGGTGGAAATGGGATATCGAGCCGGACAATAACCAGGCCCTCCCGCTTTATGCCTTCGATTCTCCGAAGGACGATGAATGGACATTCTGGGTGCAACTTGTAACCAATCCAGTCGGCCATTCGGAAGCGAAGGTGGCGAGTGAACTGGTCGACAAATTCCTCGATGGATTATTCGACAATGCTGCTTTGCGCCGTGATTTTGTCGAAGAGGCCAAATTTCGCGATCCCGAAGACCCGACGATCGGCTATTCCCGCGTGGTGAGTTTCGAAACCGAGGATGGCGTGCGACTGCGCAGAACCTCCTGGCAGGTCATCAAAGTCGGGGCCCATATGACGGTGATGGCGATACTCCACTGGGTCGTGATCGACGGGATCGTCGACGAACCTGGTATTCGCGCGATCACCGATCTGCTGGAGCGAGAGGTTCCCAGCACGGTGATCCTGCCCGATCTGGCGGCGGCGCTGTATGGCTAAGAGGCGATCGATTCAGGATTAAATTCCGCATTTCCGGGCGGTTTACCCTTTGCGTCGCCCTATTTTCGACAAATTCAATGCCCTCAACGGCTTGCGAGGGTTAATCGGGCTCCCTATATAGCTGTCAGACACCATAGCCGCCGTACTCGGATTGAGGCGCGGCTGAACCTTAAAACACCGCATCGGGAACCTCGCCGGCGCCGCTGAGGGCCGGAGACGTTCGCCCAGGAGAATGAGGACGTAGTTATGGCAAAAGTAATCGGTATCGATCTCGGCACCACAAATTCGTGCGTCGCCGTCATGGAAGGCTCGGAAGCCCGGGTCATCGAGAATTCGGAAGGTGCCCGCACCACCCCGTCGATGGTAGCCTTCACCGAGGATGGCGAGCGGCTGGTCGGCCAGTCGGCCAAGCGCCAGGCGGTCACCAATCCCGAGAACACGCTCTTCGCCATCAAGCGCCTCATCGGGCGTACGTTCGACGATCCGATGACCAACAAGGACAAGGATCTCGTCCCCTATCAGATCGTCAAGGCCGATGGCGGTGACGCATGGGTCAAGTGCCGCGACAAGGATTATTCGCCCAGCGAGATCTCCGCCTTCATCCTGATGAAGATGAAAGAGACCGCCGAGGCGCATCTCGGCGAGGACGTTACCCAGGCGGTAATCACCGTTCCCGCCTACTTCAACGATTCGCAGCGTCAGGCCACCAAGGACGCCGGCCGCATCGCCGGCCTCGAGGTCCTGCGCATCATTAACGAGCCAACCGCGGCGGCGCTTGCCTACGGGCTCGACAAGAAAGCAACCGGCACCATTGCGGTCTACGATCTCGGCGGCGGCACGTTCGACGTCTCCGTACTGGAAATCGGCGACGGCGTGTTCGAGGTGAAATCGACCAACGGCGACACGTTCCTCGGCGGCGAGGATTTCGACGCCCGCATCATCGATTACCTGGCCGACGAGTTCAAAAAGGAACAGGGCATCGATCTGCGCGCAGACAAGCTCGCGCTCCAGCGGCTCAAGGAAGCCGCCGAAAAGGCGAAGATCGAGCTATCCTCCTCGATGCAGACCGAGGTTAACCTGCCCTTCATCACCGCCGACGCGAGCGGGCCGAAGCATCTGAACATCAAGCTGACGCGCGCCAAGTTAGAAGCGCTAGTCGATGAGCTGATCCAGCGCACGATCGAGCCCTGCAAGGCGGCGCTCAAGGATGCCGGGCTTTCCGCCGGCGAAATCGACGAGGTGATCCTGGTCGGCGGCATGACCCGCATGCCAAAAGTCATCGAGTCGGTCCAATCCTTCTTCGGTCGCGAACCGCACCGCGGCGTGAACCCGGACGAAGTGGTTGCTATCGGCGCCGCCATCCAGGCCGGCGTCCTGACCGGCGACGTCAAGGACGTGCTGCTGCTCGACGTGACGCCGCTGTCGCTCGGCATCGAAACGCTGGGCGGGGTGTTCACCCGGCTGATCGACCGCAACACGACGATCCCGACCAAGAAGAGCCAGACCTTCTCCACCGCCGAGGATAGCCAGAACGCCGTGACCATCCGCGTGTTCCAGGGCGAGCGCGAAATGGCGGCCGACAACAAGCTGCTCGGCCAGTTCGACCTGGTCGGCATCCCCGCCGCGCCGCGCGGCGTGCCGCAGATCGAAGTTACGTTCGACATCGACGCCAACGGACTCGTCAATGTCGGCGCCAAGGACAAGGCGACCGGCAAGGAACAGGCGATCCGCATCCAGGCCTCCGGCGGTCTCTCCGAGGACGAGATCGAAAAGATGGTCAAGGACGCAGAGAGCCATGCCTCCGAGGACGCCGCCCGCAAGGAGCAGGTCGAGATTCGCAACCAGGCGGACAGCCTGGTCTACTCAACCGAGAAGAGCCTCGCGGAACATGGTGATGCGCTCGAAGCTGCCGACAAGGCGCAGATCGAAACCGACATCGCCGCCCTCAAGACGGCGCTCGAAGGCGAGGACGCGGACGCCATCAAGTCTGCTACCGAAGCCCTTTCGCAGTCCGCCATGAAGCTGGGCGAGGCAATGTACAAGGCGCAGCAGGAAGCCGGCGAGGCCCCCGACATGGGCGGCGCCGACCCGACTGGTGGGTCTCAGCAAGCCGATGACGCCACTGTGGTCGATGCCGACTTCGAGGAAGTCGACGACGAGAAGAAAGACAAGTCTGCCTGATCGGTCCTGCCGTCCGGTTTTAGTTCAGTTGCGGAGGCCGCCTCATGGCGCAGGGTGATTACTATGAAACGCTTGGGGCCGACCGCGGTGCATCCGCGGACGACCTCAAGAAAGCCTATCGCAAGAAGGCCATGCAGTATCACCCCGACCGCAATTCGGGCGATGCCGAGGCCGAACGGAAATTCAAGGAAATCAACGAGGCCTATGACGTCCTGAAGGACGATCAGAAGCGCGCCGCCTACGACCGGTTCGGTCACGCCGCCTTCGAAAACAGCGGCGGGTTCGGCGGCGGCGCCGGCGCAGCCGGTGCCGGAGGTTTCGCCGATATTTTCGACGAGATGTTCGGCGACATCATGGGCGGTCGCGGTCGGGGGCGCGGTCATTCAGGACCGCAGCAGGGCGCGGACCTCCGCTACAATCTGGAAATCTCCCTCGAAGACGCTTTCAAGGGCCGCGAAATGCGGATCCGCGTACCGACATCTGTCCAGTGCGAGGAGTGCTCCGGCTCCGGCGCTGCAAAGGGCACATCGCCGACCAGCTGCTCGACCTGCCAGGGCCATGGGCGCGTACGCGCCAGCCAGGGTTTCTTCACTGTCGAGCGTACCTGCCCGACCTGTCAGGGCACCGGCCAGATGATCGAGAATCCGTGCGGCGTCTGCAGCGGCGCCGGCGCGGTGCGCAAGGAAAAGACTCTCGCCGTCAACGTTCCCGCCGGGGTCGAGGACGGCATGCGGATCCGGTTGTCCGGCGAGGGCGAGGCCGGCGCGCGCGGCGCGCCGCCGGGAGATCTCTATATCTTTATCGCGGTCGCTGCCCATCCGATGTTCCAGCGCGACGGCGCCAGTGTTTACTGCCAGGTGCCGATTCCGATGACGACGGCGGCGCTTGGCGGCGCGGTCGAGGTCCCCGCGATCGACGGTTCGCGCGCCAAGGTCACGGTGCCCGCCGGCACCCAGACCGGCCATCGGCTCAGGTTGCGCGGCAAGGGCATGTCAGTGCTGAACCAGTCGGGTCGCGGCGATATGTATATCGAGCTCGCGGTCGAAACCCCGGTCAACCTGAACAAGGAACAGACTGCGGCGCTGCGCGCCTTCGAGGCGACGCTGACCGGCGGCAAGAAGAGCGATAACGCCGGCGCCGGCAAGGGCGCAGGCGGCAAACCCACCAGCCCCGAATCCGAAGGCTTCTTCGCCAAGGCGAAGGAGCTGTGGGAAGATCTGACGGACTGACTTCGTCTCGATCCCCTGATTCCGACCTGTCGCAACTGGTTGGGCGTGCCCGCCCGAAGGTGTATTGTGCCGTCCCAAATCGGAACAGGGCTCTGACATGGAAGACATGAAAATCGGCGTCGTGGGTGCGGCGGGTCGTATGGGCGGCGCGGTGATCCGGCAGGTGACCGACACGGGTGGATGCGCCATCGCGGCGGCGAGCGAAATCCCCGGCTCGGATGCGCTTGGACGCGATGCCGGAGAGGTTGCGGGCTGCGGGTCCCTCGGTGTCGAAATCGTCGAGGATGCGGCCTCCCTGTTCGGCATTGTCGATGCGGTGATCGAGTTCTCGGTGCCGGATGCCACGGTCGCGCATGCGGCCCGTGCGGCGGAAACCGGCTGCGCCCATATCATCGGCACGACGGGCCTTACCCCCGATCACGAAGCGGCGCTGAAGGACGCGGGTGCGAAAACAACCATCGTCTACGCGCCCAATATGAGCCTCGCGGTCAACATCCTGTTCGCACTGACGCGTCAGGTCGCGTCGATGCTGGACGAGGATTTCGATATCGAAATCGTGGAGATGCATCATCGATACAAGGTCGATGCGCCGTCGGGCACTGCGCTCGGGCTCGGGCGCGCGGCGGCGGCAGGGCGCGGCGCTCCGTTCGACGATGTCGCGGTGCTGTCGCGCGAGGGACAGACCGGCGAGCGGCAACGCGGACAGATCGGATTTGCGACGCTCCGCGGCGGCGACGTAACGGGAGATCATACGGTGGTGTTCGCCGCCGACGGCGAACGGCTTGAGCTTGGCCACAAATCCTCAAGCCGTCAGATCTTCGCGCGCGGCGCCGTGCGCGCGGCGCTCTGGTCGCGTGACAGGGAACCTGGTCTCTATACGATGTTCGACGTTCTTGGACTTGAGTGAAGCGGTCGGAACCTAAACCGGCCCCGCGTTGAGCGCGCTGAGTTCGGCGCGCAGCGCTTTCGCGAAATCCACTTTTTCATCGGCGGTCAGGAACCGGCCGATCTCGATCTCGTTGCCGTGCGAGCGCAGAACGAGCGGACTGTCCGGTTGCGGCGGGTCGTCGAGTTCGACCTGCAGCCAGTAGGGATGAAAGCGATAGCTCTGCCGCTTGCCGCCGCGCGTCACCCGCAGCACTGTCAGGGCATCGTCGGTCAGCCGCACCGTCTCTACTCGCCTCGGGGCGCCGAAGCTCATGCGGAAGACGTACCAGACCATCAGGATGTCGAGCGCCGCGACGCTGAAAGCCAGTGCGGGGCCGACCAGGATAAATGCCGCGCCGGCGATGAAATTCGCCGTGCCGAACACTCCCATGAAAAGGAGGAAGCTGCTCGAACCGAAACGCCTGGCGGGTTTTAGAACCGCATCGAACCGGACCGGTTTCGGATCCAGGGCTTCATCGATGCCGGCGAGCGATTCCGGTTCGCCGTGACTTGTCGGCATGGTCCCGGCGGGCCGGGTTTTTTCGTCAATATTCATTAAGGCGTCTCCCGTCTGGTTCCCCAGCTTAGCGGCCCTTTTCGACGGCTCAAGAACAATCAGCGTTAACGAAACCGGTTAACGGGATGAACCGTATCGGGCTTTCCTGTAGAACGGGAAGAAGCTCGCAGAACGCAGGATTTGACAGGGAATTCTCATGGCCAGCCGCTCTATGAAACGCGATCAGATCCATGAATTTTATCGACGTCTGTCCGAAGCCATGCCGGAACCGAAGGGCGAGTTGAACTATCGCAATCCCTACACGCTGCTGGTCGCCGTGGTGCTGTCGGCGCAGGCCACAGACGTCGGCGTCAACCGCGCTACGAAGGAGCTATTCAAGATCGTCGACACGCCGGAAAAGATGGTGGCGCTGGGCGAGAAAAAGCTGATCTCCCACATCAAGACCATCGGGCTCTACCGCAATAAGGCGAAGAATGTGATCGCCCTGTCGCAGATGCTGGTCGACGACTACGGCAGCGAGATTCCGCGCGACCGTGACGAGCTGACAAAGCTGCCGGGCGTCGGCCGCAAAACAGCGAACGTGGTGGTCAACATCGCATTCGGTCAGCCGACCATTGCCGTCGACACGCACATCTTTCGCATCGGTAACCGCACCGGCCTCGCGCCCGGCAAGAATGTCGATCAGGTCGAGGTGGCTCTGCTGCGGCGAACCCCGGAAGAATTCATGCTGCACGCCCACCACTGGCTGATCCTGCACGGTCGCTATGTCTGCAAGGCGCGCAAGCCCGATTGCCCGTCCTGTGTGGTTGCCGACCTCTGCAACTTCAAGGGCAAGACAACGCTGGAAGCCTGATCCGGTTACCCCGTCTTGCGGTTTTCGATTTCAGCCGTCACCGCATCGAGACAAGGCGGCAGCGGGCGGTCTTCGCCGTTGAGGCCGCGCGCTTCGATATGCGTTACGCGGTGCACGCCGTCGGCGTCCGGATAGAGAAACAGATCCAGCAGGCAGGCCGGAGCCCGGTACCGAACCAGCTGGGCCGGCGGGTCGACGCGGCGGAAATCGGGTTTGCCCAGAAGCTGTCGCAGCGTCGCTTCCCGTGCGCCGATCAGCCGATCGATGGATATATTCTTGCGCGTTTCCGGCGCGACCGGTTCCTGCCTGACGGATGCGTGATCGGGCGCGCGGGGTTCCGACCGGGCGGATGGGGCGCGCGTGCTCCCGCTGTCCTCTGCGACCTGCGCGCACCCTGCGGCCAGAAGGAGGCCTAGCGCACCGGCTGCCAGACTTGGTGTCACAGCCCGAGCAAGGCCGGACCGCAAACCTGGTGACCGTCCCCTGATCATGATTGCTGGCCGGGCGATGAATGACGGTGGCGTGTCAGTCTGCAGAGCTTTCCGATGCGCTGCCGTCTTCGGCGATCAGCCGCACATCGCCGTCGATCTGGCCGCCCCGTTCTATCTCGATCTGACCGTAGCGGACATTGCCGCTGATTTTGCCGCTCCCGTGCACCACGAGCAGGTTGCGCGCTATCAGCGAGCCTTCGAACTCGCCGCCGATAATGGCGACGTCGATGGTTGCCTCGCCCTTGAAAAAACCGCCCTCGGCGATTTCGATCTCAAGGCATTCAGTGATGTTGGCTTCCACCCGCCCTTCGACGACCAGTTTTTCGCAGGAGCTGATGGCGCCAGACAGCGCAATGCCCGGCCCGACGACCAGCTCCTTGCTTTCGTTGGCGCGGCCTCCGCTTAAGCCGCCAAAAGCCCGTTCCTGGCCAGGCTGCGCGCCGTAATCCCGCGCGCGGTGGACGATCTCTCGCCGCTCGACAGCCGGCTTTGCAGGAAGGGCCGGCGGAATGTCGCCTGGCGCCCGGCTCCTGAGGGGCAGCCGGCCAGACCCGCCTCCATCGCGCATCGTGCTGTCGCCGTCGCCCTGGCTGCCGCTTCCGTCTTCCGGTTTCCTGGTAAACATGCCTGCAATCCCCGTTGCTATGCCGTTCCGTTGTGCCGTCAGCGTCCCGCCAGAGCATCGCCCTGGCGCAGCTTCTCGAACAGGTGAAGCATCATCGCTGCCGCAACCACCGGCAGGAACCAGTTGACGATTGGGATGCTGAGCATCCCGGCGACAAGGACTCCCGCGCCCCAGATCCTGCCCCGATAGCGGCGGCGCATTGTCTTGACCGCCTCCGGTTCGAGCCGCCGGCTCGCCACCAGCTCAAAATATTCGCGGCCCAGAAGATAGCCGTTGACGGCGCCGAAAACAAAAACATTCAACACCGGAAAGAAATAGAGGGGCAGGAGAAACAGGTTGAGCGCCAGCGCAATCGCCCCGAAGGTCAGCGCTGTCCAGACCGTTTCCGAAAGCCTTACATCCCGTGGCGGCGGAAGGCCCGGATAATGCTTTGCCTCGACCGCCTGGGCGATATCTTCCAGCAGGAAAGAGATTACGATCACAACCGCGCCCGGGAAAAGCAGGATCGCGGCGATGGCGACCGCGATCCAGCCCAGCACGTCAGCAGCCCATTCGAGCCATCCGGTACCGAACATCTGGGTGGACATGATGACCCACCAGCCGAGCGCCAGCAGGAATCCGAAAAGCAGCAGGCTCCATCCGAGCGACCGCCAGATGACGCGTTGAAAGGCGGGGTCGGAAACCTGGCCGACCACTTTGAAGAACGCCGAGAACATGTTCCGGAATATAGGGCGCGCGCCAGCGGATTGCGATGTTTTAGGGCTCACTCTGGTCAAGCTGCGGCGCATCGTTATACTGCGCGGCTTTATCGAGTGAACCGGAAGAGCAAGAGTAAGGACGGAAAATGGCGGATGCGCGCTACGATGTAATCGGTGTCGGCAATGCAATTGTTGACGTGTTGTCTCCCGCGGAAGATGCGTTTCTGGCCGAGCATGGGCTCGACAAGGGCGTGATGACGCTGATCGACGGGGCGCGCGGCACTGCGCTTTACGATGCGATGGGGCCCGCGGTGGAGGTCTCCGGCGGATCCGCCGCCAACACGCTGGCCGGGATCGCTTCGCTCGGCGGCAAGGGCGCCTATATCGGCAAGGTCCGGAACGATACGCTCGGCGAGGTATTCCGCCACGATATCAGCGCCATTGGCGTCGATTACCGCACACCGGCGGCCGAGGGCGCGGGCGAGCCGACCGCGCGCTGCCTGATTTTCGTTACCCCTGACGCGGAGCGCACCATGCAGACCTGCCTCGGCGTTTCGGTCGAACTCGGCCCCAACGATATCGATGTCGACGCGGTGCAGGCGGCGCAGATCACCTATCTGGAGGGCTATCTGTTCGACCCGCCCGAAGCGAAAAAGGCTTTTGTCCATGCCGCCGAGGCGGCGCATGCGGCGGGCCGTCAGGTCGCGCTGTCGCTGTCGGATGCGTTCTGCGTGGACCGTCATCGGGCAGAGTTTCTGCACCTGATTTCCGGCCATGTCGATATTCTGTTCGCCAATGAGGATGAAATCCTCTCGCTGTTCGAGGTCGATTCGTTCGAGCGCGCGCTGGAACTGACCCGGGGCCATTGCCGGATCGCGGCGCTGACGCGTGGGGCCAAGGGGTCGGTCATACTCGATGCAGCGGAGGAATACGAAGTTCCGGCGGAGCCGGTCGAAAAGGTGGTCGATACGACCGGCGCGGGCGACCTTTATGCTGCGGGCGTGCTCTACGGCCTGACAAGCGGCCGTGAACTGGCCGACTGCGCGCGCCTGGGCGGCATTGCCGCCGCCGAAGTGATCCAGCATTACGGGGCCCGACCCGAGACGTCCCTGGCTGATCTGGCCAGAAAAAAGGGAATTTAAGGCAGAAAATCCGATTTTCTGTCGGTAATTTCCGTAAAGCAGGGAATTCTGACCTGTAAACCACTATTTTTAGCGGAATCGGGGGATATCAGGGCTTCATTCAGGGCATTCCGGGTCTTAAAATCCTGTTATCGGCGCTGAAACCGGTTGGTTCCAAGAAGTGCGACGAGCCCGGCAATGACCAGTCCGAGGCCGCCCGGTTCAGGCAGGTTGATCTTCAAATTCCAGTTATCGACGCCGCCCTCGTTGATCGACGGCGTGCCGAACGTGCCATTCGCGACGAAAAAACCGACCGAGATGACGCTGCCGGAATCGGAAAGGTCCAGCGTTCCGCCTGTCTCGGAGAAAAAGTCGCTCTCGACGATCCCTGTCGCGCTCAGGGACTGCCACACCCCGCCATTCAGCACCTGCCCAAGGCTTCTCGTGTAAAAATTTCCGCCCTGTTCCAGGAGCAGCCCGTAGGCCATCGCACCGGCCGCTGCGCCGATGCTGATTCCATCCAGGGTAATGTCGAAAGAGACAAAGTGCCCGTCTTCGCCTGGGTCGAACGTTCCGCCGGCGAATATATGTCCGGATGTAATACGGGACGCGGTGTTGGTGCCGAGTTCGTTCGTGACCCGTCGGTAGGCGCCCGGATTTCCGCCGGCGAGCTGCTGTCCCGCGTTGAACACGAACGAATTGTTGGGCGTCGTGTCCCGGACTTCGACACCCGACCAGTCGCCGTTCTGGAACTCGGTATCCGAGAATTCGATGACAGCGCCATGCGCGGTGCCCATGTTCATCGTACCAAGGCCTATCATGAGGCTGGCAATTGCGCCGAACGCGGATCTGGTCAGACCGTATTTCATTTTGTTATCCGGCGTCCTGTGTTCGGATCAGATTGCCATAATACAAGCAATTTTTATACCACTTGTCTTAAAACTAATGTTTCCAATAGTTTATAAGGAACCAAAATGGCGATCATATCGCGATTGTAAAGTCCACCGACAGTTGAAGGCTCTGTGTCGCGGGTGGCCAAATCCGCAGGGCGCGGGTCTGCTGCGTTATCCTGCTTGAGCCGAGTCACGCTTTCCCTGTAAGATTCAAAGGTCAGGCCCCTCGGCAGTTTCCATTATATTGCATGGGCTTGCGTATATTTTTGTGAGTCGCGGTTGAAGAACCGCGTCTATCCCGGCGGCGGCAGAACAGTATTGGCCCATGTTTAACGACCGGCTCGACCGTATCGGCGACTATCCGTTCGACCGGCTGCGCGCATTGCTCGACAGCGAACAGCCCGCGGCGGGTGAGGACATTCTGTTTCTGTCGCTCGGCGAACCGCAGCATCCGGCGCCCGAAATCGTCCGCAGGACGGTGAACGACAGCTTCGACCTGTGGGGCAAATATCCGCCGGTCTGGGGGACGCCCGAATTTCGCGCCGCCGTCGCCCGCTGGATGGTCCGGCGCTATGGGATAGAGCCCGGTTTGATCGACGCGGACCGCAGCATCATTCCCGTTTCCGGTACGCGTGAGGCGCTGTTCATGATGGCGCTCACGGCGATTCCCGAAGCGGTGGACGGGAACCGGCCGGCGGTGCTGATGCCGAACCCGTTCTATCAGGTCTATCTCGGTGCGGCGGCCCTGTCCGGCGCCGAGTCGGTATTCGTGCCCGCCGGCCCGGAGACAGATTTCCTGCCCGATTACCATGCGCTGGACGCGGCGACGCTGGAGCGTACCGCGCTGGCCTATTTCTGCTCGCCTGCCAATCCGCAGGGCACCGTGGCGGCGCTCGACCGGCTGGTATCGCTGGTCGAGCTCGCCCGCGCCCACGATTTCGTCATCGTGTTCGACGAATGCTATAGCGAGATCTACGACGCCGCGCCGCCGCCTGGCGGCATCGAGGCCTGCGCGGCGCTCGGTGGGTCGCTCGACCATGTCATTATCATGAACTCGCTTTCGAAACGGTCGAGCGTGCCCGGGCTGCGCTCCGGTTTCGTGGCCGGAGATCCCGACCTGATCGCGCGGTTCAAGCAGGTGCGCGATTACGGCGGCGCTCCGCCTCCTTTGCCTTTGCTGGCCACCGCGCAGGCGTTATGGGATGACGAGAGCCATGTCGAGGCCAATCGCGAGCTCTATCGCGCCAAGTTCGATCTGGCGGACCGGGTCCTCGGCAACCGGCTCGGCTATTGCCGGCCCGCAGGCGGTTTCTACCTGTGGCTCGATGTCGAAGACGGCGAGGCGGCGGCGAAGCGCCTGTGGACCGAGGCGGCGCTCCGGGTGATGCCGGGCGCCTATCTGTCGCGCGCAGACGCGACAGGGACCAGCCCCGGCTCGCGCTATATTCGCTGCGCGATGGTGCACGATCTCGAAACGACCGAACAGGCCCTGAAGCGCCTGGCCTCGGTGCTCTAGACGCGGAACAGGATCCGGTATCCGGGGAGAAGACAATGGCTACCTCATCGCGCAAGCTGAAAAGGTCGACCCTCCTGCCTGCTGCCGCCTCGGACATGATCCGGCGGAGGCTGACAGAGGCCGGCGGTATCGCGCTCATGCTTGCGGCCGGAGCCATCGTTCTGTCACTCGGCTCCTATCATGCCGGCGACCCGTCGCTGAATGCCGTTGCCGGGGCGACTCCCCAGAACCTGATGGGCATGACCGGCGCCCTGTTTGCAGACGTGATGATCCAGTCGGTCGGCGCGGCGTCCTGGTTTGCCCCGATCGTCCTGGCGGCCTGGGGATGGCGCGTGACGACCCGGCGCGGTCTCGGCCGGGCCTGGCTGCGGGTAAGCCTGCTTCCGGTTGCTTTTATCGGGTGGTCAATGGCGCTGGCCGGTCTCGAGGCATCGCCCGACTGGCCGATTGAAGCCGGCTATGGCGGCGTCTCCGGCGACGTGCTGCTGGCCGCGAATGCCGGATGGAGCGCATCGCTGACGCCGCTCGGTACGGATGCGGTTGCGCTCGCCGCCCTCCTGATTGCACTGGCCGCATCGATCGGCGCGCTCGGGTTTTCCCGCTCGGAGTGGGCGTTCGCCGGCAGTGTCGTCGCCCGTTTAGGATTGCGCGCCGGTATCGCCGGCGGAGAGGCCGGGCGTCGAATCGGCGGCTGGTCACTGCGCGTCGCCACGAAAGGACGCGACGTCGCAATGCGTCTGCGCCGCGAACCGACCCTCGTGGATCCCGCCCGTCAGGAGCCGCGCCTCGATGGGCCGGCGGCGGAAACCCTCGACGAACCCGAACCGCAAGTCGCCGCCGAACCGGCGAAAAATGCAACCGACAGGAAACAGCTTGTGGCGTCGCGCCCCAAAGGCGCTCGCCCTGGCAGGAAAGCCGAAAAAGCGAGGCAGGCCAGTATGGCGTTCGATCCCGATGGCGAATATCGCCTGCCGGATATCGAGCTCCTGGAACCCGCGCCGCCCGAACTGGCGGGCGAGAATGCCGACGACGAAGCGCTCGCTGAAAATGCGCGCCTTCTCGAATCGGTGCTGCAGGATTTCGGCGTCCAGGGCGTGGTCCAGAAGGTACGCCCAGGCCCGGTGGTCACGCTCTATGAGTTCGAGCCCGCGCCGGGAATCAAATCGTCGCGCATTATCGGACTGGCTGACGATGTCGCGCGCTCGATGAGCGCCGTGTCCGCCCGCATCGCGACGATTCCCGGTCGCAATGTGATAGGGATCGAGCTGCCCAATCCCGACCGCGAAATCGTCGCGCTGCGTGAACTGCTTGAATCCGAGACCATCGAAAAGACCCCGTCCAAACTGTCGCTGGCGCTCGGCAAGGATATCGGCGGCGGCCCGGTAATCGCAGATCTTTCCCGTATGCCGCATCTGCTGATCGCCGGCACCACCGGTTCCGGAAAATCGGTCGCGATCAACACGATGATTCTTTCTCTTCTGTACCGGCTCAGCCCGGAACAGTGCAGGCTGGTGATGGTCGATCCCAAAATGCTGGAGCTGTCGGTCTATGACGGCATCCCGCATCTGCTGACCCCGGTTGTGACCGACCCCAAGAAGGCGGTGGTCGCGCTGCGCTGGACCGTTCGCGAGATGGAAGACCGCTATCGCGCCATGTCGACGCTGGGCGTGCGCAATATCGGCAACTACAACGCGCGCATCGAGGAAGCGATCAAGGCCGGCGAAACAATGACCCGCACCGTCCAGACCGGTTTCGATCCGGAATCGGGAGAGCCGGTCTATGAGAACCAGCCGCTCGACATGACGCCGCTGCCTTATATCGTGGTGATCGTCGACGAGATGGCGGACCTGATGCTCGTCGCCGGCAAGGAGGTCGAGGCCTCGGTCCAGCGCATCGCCCAGATGGCGCGCGCCGCCGGCATTCACCTCATCATGGCCACCCAGCGCCCGTCGGTCGATGTGATCACAGGCACCATCAAGGCCAACTTTCCGACCCGCATATCGTTTCAGGTGACATCGAAGATCGACAGCCGGACGATCCTTGGCGAAGGGGGCGCCGAGCAACTGCTTGGACAGGGCGACATGCTCTATATGGCGGGCGGCGGAAAGCTCCTTCGCGTCCACGGGCCGCTCGTCTCTGACGAGGAAGTCGAACGCGTGGTGCGCGACCTGAAGTCGCAGGGCGAGCCCGACTATATCGACGCGGTTATCGAAGGCGACGACAGCGGCCTGTCCGGCATCGGCGGCGAGGGCGGCGGCGAGGATGCCGACGAGCTCTACGACATGGCGGTCGCGGTGGTATGCCGCGAGCGCAAGGCGTCCACCAGCTTCATTCAGAGGCACCTCAAGATCGGTTATAATCGCGCGGCGCGAATCATCGAGCAGATGGAAGCGGAAGGCGTGATCAGCGCCGCAAACCATGTCGGCAAGCGGGAAGTGCTGGCCCGCGACATCGACGACCCGGAAAGCTGACCCGTTCCAATGGCGCCCCGGATTACTGCGAACGGTTGCCCGCGATGAGCAAAGCCGCGCTATTGCCATATCGCCGCCACAGAGTCGGTGAATGATCTCCAAATGATCTGTCGTATCGTTCTCGTTATCTGCCTGGCGCTCGGCGTGGCCGCCCCGGTTTCTGTCACTGTTTTCGCGCCCGTTTCCGCCCGGGCTCAGCAGGCGCTGCCTCCCATCGCTCCTGCTTTCGATCGGGCCGCGCTGGCGCGCATTCAGACCTATCTCAACAGCATCGTCACACTCAGCGCGAAATTCGTGCAGACCACCTCGCAGGGCTCCTTCGCAGAAGGAGAGCTGAGCCTTGTGCGGCCGGGCCGGATGAAAATCGCCTATGCGCCGCCCACGCCCATCGAGATCTACGCCGATGGGGTGTGGATCACCTTCGTCGACCACGAACTGAAAGAGGTAAATCGCGCGCCCCTGTCTTCGACCCCCGCAGAGGTCCTGCTGCGCGACCGGATCGACTTCGGCGACCGGATCGCCGTCTCCGGCCTGGTCGAGCGCGACCGGTCCTGGCGGCTGCATCTGAAGGAGGCGAACGATGGAGAGACCGAGACGCTGACTCTGGTGTTCGACCGGGAACCCCTCCGGCTCGCCGGGTGGTCGGTCGTCGATCCGCAGCGCGTGCGGACGACGGTCCGGCTGACAAGCCCGGTGTTCAACGCAGAAGTCGACCTGAAATCGCTGGTCTACGACCCGCCTCCCTGGGCACGTACCCTCGAAACCGAATAGACCCGCGTGGCGACGCTCTCTTGCTGGAGTCGGCCGTCCATGGTAGCCAGATGCCGATGGCTACTCCTCCCCTAAAACCGCTTATCGGCGTACCAGCAAGTTTCATCCATGATGCTGATCGCCCCATGCCGCACCATGCGGTGAGCGGAAAGTACATGCAGGCTTTAATGGAGGGCGCGGGCGGCGTTCCGGTCATGGTGCCGGCGTTCGGCGAGGCGCTCTGTTTCGACTCGCTTCTCGATGCGCTTGACGGGCTGCTGCTGACCGGGGGACGGGCCAATGTGGAGCCGCACCATTACGGCGGGCCGCCTTTTCCCGACGACGAATTCATCGACCCGGCGCGCGATTCGACCGTGCTGCCTTTAATCCGCGCCTGCATCGATCGCGGTATCCCGGTGTTCGGAATCTGCCGCGGGATTCAGGAAATGAACGTCGCGCTGGGCGGATCTCTGCATTACCGGGTGCATGTGCTGGACGGCAAGATGGATCACCGCATGCGGCGCGATACCGACGATATCGAACTCCGGTTCGGGTTGCGTCATCCGATCAGGCTGACTGAGGGCGGTTACCTTCATTCGCTGCTCGGCGAAACGGAGACCATCGTAAACTCGCTGCATGGGCAGGCCATCGACAGGCCCGCGCCGGGGCTGGAGGTGGATGCGGTGGCCGAGGACGGCATCATCGAAGCAGTTCATATGCCCAGCGCAAAGAATTTTACGGTCGGTGTTCAGTGGCATGCCGAATGGCGTTTCGAAGAACATGAGCTGGCAAAACGCCTGTTCGAGGAATTCGGCGGCGCCGCCCGTGCGTCTGCGCTCCGGCGCGGCAAAAACCGGGTCGCCTGACCGTGCGCGTTGCAACCTGGAACATCAATTCGCTTCGCCTGCGGCTGCCGGTGCTCGAAAAAGTCGTCGCTGAGCTTTCGCCGGATATCATCTGCCTGCAGGAAACCAAGGTGCCTGACGAGCTGTTCCCGATGGACGGGGTCCGGGCGCTCGGGTTCGATCACGTCGTCTTTCGGGGGATGAAGAGCTATAACGGCGTCGCTGTTCTGTCGCGCGTGCCCCTTGAAGAACTGCCGTCCCGTAACTGGTGCGACAAGGAAGACTGCCGCCATGTTGCGGTCGCGCTGCCCGACGGTACGGAACTGCATAATTTCTATGTGCCGGCCGGCGGCGACATTCCCGACCCTGTCGAGAACGACAAGTTCGCGCACAAGCTTGCTTTCGTCGACGAGATGGAGACGTACTTCAAAAACAGGGAACAGGCCAAACGCATCCTTGTCGGCGACCTGAATATCGCGCCGGGCGAGGAAGACGTCTGGTCGCACAAGCAGCTTCTCAAGGTCGTCAGCCATACGCCGGTCGAGGTCGAAGGACTGACCCGCGCGATGGCGGCGCATGACTGGATCGATGTCGCGCGGCGTTTCGTGCCGCCGGAAGAAAAGCTCTATTCCTGGTGGAGCTATCGTAACCGCACCTGGCCGGGCAGCGACCGGGGCCGCCGGCTCGACCATATCTGGGTGACCCCGGCACTGGAGAGCGCGCTCACCGGCTACCGGATATTGCGCGAAGCGCGCGGCTGGGAAAAACCGTCCGATCATGCGCCGGTCGCGATCGATATCGATCTCTGAGCGACAAGACTTTCCATAGTTTGATTTCATCATACCCGGACCTGTTCCTGGCATCCCGTGTCCGGGAACTCGTGGGCGAAAAGTCGTCAGGACAGGCCTGGCAATGGCGTGATTTATAACAAACTGTTTTTATTCAATAATATCCCCGGACTTCCCCCTTGAAACCCGACAATCCCTCCCCAAATCAAACAGCGAAGGCGCCGCGAAGCGGGTCTTCGACATACGACCATAGGGGTCGGCCATGGTGGCGGCCCCGCAGCCTGATATCGCTTGAAGGAGGATATGACAGATGGCTACTTTCGATTTCTCACCCCTTTTCCGTTCCACCGTTGGGTTCGACCGCATGACGCGCATGCTTGACGCCGCCATGCAGGGCACTGAACACGGCGATTCCTATCCGCCCTACAACATCGAGAGCGTCGACGAAAACAATTACCGTATCACCCTCGCGGTGGCGGGCTTCGGACAGGACGACCTCGAGATCACGGCCAAGGAAAGCACGCTGGTCGTGCGCGGCCGCCAGAAGGAGCCTGATGAAGGCCGCAAATATCTGCATCGCGGTATTGCCGGCCGGGCGTTCGAGAGGACCTTCCATCTCGCCGATCACATCCGCGTTGTCGGCGCCGACCTCGAGAACGGGCTACTCTCCATCGATCTCCAGCGTGAGATCCCCGAGGCGCTCAAGCCCCGCACCATCGAGATTGCGACCGCCGACAGGCCGAAGACGATCGAGAGCAAGGCTGCCTGACGCAGGCTCCTTCTCCAGTCAAAAGCACGGCGCCCTCGAAAGGGGGCGCCGTTTCTTTTCTTTCGATTGACCTCCGCACTGTCCGGGTGGAACCTAGCCTGGTTTGAATGACTCCTGCGCCGTTCATGGAAGCGTTTTCGTTCTCTGCCCAGACGCTCAGGGTTTTCTTTGCAGCATCGGTTGCGCTCGGCTGTTCGCCCGGTCCCGATAACATTTTCGTTCTGACCCAGTCCGTACTGCACGGGCGGTTCGCAGGGTTGCTCGTGACGCTAGGGCTGTGCACCGGGCTGATCGTCCATACGGCACTGGTCGCCGTGGGCGTCGCGGCGGCGATCGCCGCCTCGGCGACGGCGTTTGCCGCCATCAAGTTTGCCGGCGCCGCGTATCTCTGCTTCCTGGCATGGCGGGCATTTCGAGCGTCGGCCCGGCCCACGACAGACTGCCGATCCGTCACCGCCGGAGCGGGCCGGCTGTATGCGCGCGGCGTGATCATGAACCTCTCCAACCCCAAGGTCGGTGTCTTCTTTCTCGCCTTTCTGCCGCAATTCGTCGACCCCGTGCGCGGGCCAGTTTCTGCTCAGATCGCGGTGCTCGGCATGGTGTTTATCGTAGCGGCCCTGCTGGTGTTCGGTGCCATCGCCTGGTTTTCCGGCGCCATCGGTGAAAAATTCAGATCCTCGCCCGGCGCCCGGAAGTTCCTGAATCGGGTGGCGGGAACTGTTTTCATCGGCCTCGCAGCAAGGCTGATCCTGACGGAACTGACTTAGGAATTCTCCGGCGGCCGAAAGGCGAAAGCCGTCCGGAAGGATTCGCGCGCCTGAACGCGCTGCCACCAGTCGCCCACTCGCGGCCGTTTCTCCCAGTCGGTCAGGCCGGGCATGTCATTGGCCTCGAACCGTTCGATAAACGGCGCAACGCTGATATCTGCCAGCGAAAACCCCTCGCCGCACAGGAACGGCCGGTCGGCAAGCTGTTCTTCCATTGCATCCAGCACTTCGGCGACGCGGGCCTCGGCGAAGGTCATGTCCTCTTCCGAAACGCCATCCTCCAGCCGCTTGCGCAGCAGCGCGCGTTTCTCTTCGGTCGCCTGGCTGGCCAGGACCGTCTCAAGCTCCGCCTCGCTCATATTTTCGAACCGCTTGTAGCGGCCCTGCTTAATCCAGGAGACGATGTTGATGTTGCGGTGCAGCACATGCTCGATCCGGTCCATCCAGACATGCATCCGGGCGCGTCCGTAGGCGTCGGCGGGCCGAAGCGGCGGGTCAGGGAAAATTTCGTCGAGATATTCGATGATGGCGTTCGATTCGATCAGGATCAGCCCGTGATGAATCAACGTCGGCACCACGCCGTTCGGATTGAGCTTCAGGTAATCGGGATCGAGATTTTCGCGCTTCGACAGGTCTAGATGTACGCTCTCCCAGTCGGCCTTCTTCTCCGCCAGCGCGATGCGGACCCGCTTGGAACAGGTCGACGTCACACCGTGATAGAGCGTCAGCACGCCACGTGGTTTCCGAAACAGGAGCCGCCAGACATGGGCCTTTCCTAGCCCGCCTTTGCTTCGCGCAGAAGCTTGTTGGCGTTCTCCAGCCGGTGGGCCAGCTCGCGCATGATCTCAATCGCCATCTGCGGATATTCGCGGATCATCTGGAAAAAAAGATCCTTGGATATTGCGAGGGTGGTCAGCTTTTCGACAGCCTGAACCGTCGCCGTCCGCGGCACGTCGCAGAGGATAGCGATCTCGCCCACGATGTCGTTCTTGCCGATCCGGGCGACGTTGATCGGGCCGGTCGGCGTGTCGATGAGAACGTCTGCCGCGCCTTGAATGATGATATAGGCGGTGTCGCCGTGATCGCCCTGATGGAACAGCTCCTGTCCCTCGCCGAAAAACATCCGCTCGCTGGCGAAGGCGAGCAGCTTCAGCTTCGGGGGATCGATCTTCGCGAACAGCGGAATGTTCCGCAGCATTTCGACTTCTTCGTTCAGGCTCACGATGCCACCTCGTCTCTATTCCGCCTGGACCAGTTCCTGCATGACGGCGTTCTCGGAAACCTCTTCGAAGGTTCCCTGTTCGATAACATGCCCGCCCTGCATCACGATCACCCGGTCGAACCGGTCCGCAAGGCTCGCGCGATGCAGGATCCAGATGACAGTCCGTCCCTCGAACTCCTCCAGCAGCGCGTTCATGATCCGCGTCTGGCTGGCGCCGTCGATCACCGCCGTCGCTTCGTTGAGGATGAGTATGTCCGGCTGTTTGAGGATGGCGCGCGCAATGCCGAGTTTCTGGCGCTGGATTGAGGACAGCCGGCCGCCGCCGATGCCGACATGGTGGTCGAGCCCGACCGCCATCACCGCCTTGCGCAGCTCCAGCTCATCGACGACTTCCGCGATCACTGCACCGACCCGTTCCGCGCCGCGGGCATGGCCGTAGGCCAGCTTGCCGAACAGGATGTTGTCCTGAAGCGATGCGGCCGCGGTGTACCGGTTCTCATCGAAATGTTCGACCGCCCCCTGCAGGTTCGGCGGCAGGTTGTCGGCAAAACTCTGACGCGCCTTGAGCAGGCGCTCCCTGAACGTGTCGGTGACGACGTCGAGCCGGTGCCGGGCCGGGATGACGCGGAACGGCAACGACAGCAGGATGGTGCGCTCTTCCGTCTTGAGCGCCTCCTTGCCTTCGCGGCCCAGCCGGGCCAGCAGCGCCTGATAGACCGGCAGGTCCTCATGGCTGATAAAGGCGTAGCGTTCGAAGAATTCATGGCCCGGCGGCAGGTCGGCGAACAGCTCGACCATGGTCGATGCGACGTGCTGGCCGGCGTCGAGCATGTCGTCGGTCAGCCCGGCGATATCGAGAATTTCGAGAACGTACGGGTGTCCCGCGAGCCGTTCCAGATTGAAGGTATCGCCGACCGGCTGACCGAACAGCAGGTTCTCGCCCACCGTTGCGTTATCGTTGAATTTCTCCTTGTCGAAAACTTCGACCAGATCGCCCAAATCCTGGGCGGCGAGCCGCTCCCGGAACGCGGTGCGGGCCAGCAGAATCCGGTCGGCAAGCTCGGAACTGTCCGCTGGATCGATCGTCCCGCGAAGGCCAAGTTCGTATATGTCGGGCGCCAAATCGACCATCGTCAGCACGTCCAGGGCACGCGGGATCAGCGCTGCGTTGTCTGCGACGCCGGCGGCTTCGTAATCGATCCAGTCGGCAGACGGGTCGTCCGTCGCGTTGCCGGAACGGGCGGCTTCGGTCTCCCATTTCCTGCGCGCGGCAGCGGCTTCGTCGTCGTATTCGGCCGGGCGCAGGGGCCGGTGCTTCAGGCCGTAGGTGAGGTTGTCGTGCACCGTTGCGGCGAACATGAACGCGGACGGACCGACATAGCCGATACGGCGACCGGTGATCGCTTCCGGCAAATCCTCAATCTTGAGGTTGTCGATGCGCAGAGATCCGCCGCTCGGCGCCACGAGGCGCGCCATCAGGGCCGCGAGCTGATCCTTGCCGCTGCCGCCGGCGCCGACCACCGCGACATGTGTGTTCTCTCCCGTTGTGAAGCTCGCCCCTTCGATCAGAGCGTGGCCGGTGTCGTCCTCCAGCTTGACGGCGGAACCATCGAACGCCCCCTTGAGCGATGTCAGCTCTTCGGGTTCGCCGAGCTGCACGTCCTCGTTCATGATGCCCAGCGGCTCGAACTGTTCGACGACCTGTTCGTATTTGATACGCGCGTCCTCGCGACGCTGGTAGTAGTTCAGCAGCTCCTTCCACGGGGCGGCGAGGTCCTTGTTGGCGGCGATCACGGCGACCAGCGTGCCGAGTTCCAGCCGGCCCTCGATCACGAAATACCCGCCGACCGAATAAAAGAAGAACGGTCCCAGATGGTTGACCGTGTTATTGATGAACTTGATGATGAACTTCCACAGGAAAATCTTGAAGCGCGTCTCGAAGATGTCGCCGAGGCGCCTCGAAATGCCTGCGAGCTCGAACCTCGCGGCGTTGCTGGCGTGGATCTCCTGCACGCCGGCGACCGTCTCGGTTATGTTCTGAGACAGGCCGCGAACAAGCTGCACGCGATGCTTGGCAAGCAGGTTGACGCGACGCTGCAGCTTCGGGATGACGTAGAACTGCACCGGGTAGAACATGATCGCGGCGGCGGCGAGCCACACGTCCTGCCACACCACGAACCCGAAAATGACCAGCAGCGTGCCGCCCTGAAAGGCCGGCGTCGAAAAGGCGTCGCCGATAAACCCGCCCAGCGGTTCGACCTCCGCATTGACCATCTGCGAGATCTCGCCGCTCGACATTTTGCGGAAGGTCGGCTGCGGAAACCGCAGGACCCGCGCATACAGGTCGTAGCGCAGGCGACGCAGCATGCGTTCGCCGGTCAGCCCCTTGTAAACATTGATGGCGTATTTGAAGCACTGGTTGATCAGCACCAGCGCCAGAAACATGCCGCACAACGTAAACAGGTAGGTGATCTGGTCGAATTCCGTCCAGAGAAACTCGGTCGGATAGGTGATGTTCTTGCTTTGAATCGCCTCATTAATGATGCGCTTCGGCAATTCGTAGAAGGCGTAGAGAAACGGAAGCGACCCGGCGGCGATCAGCGTGATGACCACCTGCTGGCGCATCGAATGGCGCAAAATATAGGCGTAGATACTCTTTTCCACGCGAACCTACCTCCGTTTCGGCAGTATTCTTACGCCAGCATACCCGCCGCCGCAATCGGCGCGCCGCGATTGACCCTTCGGGCCAATATGCCATAGTGGCGCCGCCTGCATCGAAAATGCATGGCAAACTCGGTGTCGGCGGGGTCAGAATTCCGAATGTCAAAGCGGGTCCTTATTTATAGCCATGACAGTTTTGGGCTCGGACATCTGCGCCGGTGCCGCGCGATAGCGCACGCCCTGGTCGAGGCGCATGAGGACATGTCGGTCCTGATCCTGTCCGGTTCGCCTATCATCGGAAGCTTCGATTTTCGGACCCGGGTCGATTTCGTTCGCATCCCCGGCGTCATCAAGCTGCGCAACGGCGATTACACGTCGCTAAGCCTGCATATGGATGTCGAGGACACGCTCGCGCTCCGCGCCAGCATCATTCACCATACAGCGGAAAGTTTTGCGCCCGACCTGTTTATCGTCGACAAGGAGCCGCTTGGGCTTCGCGGCGAGGTGACGGACACGCTGGAGATGCTGCATGCCAAGGGGGTGCCCCTGGTCCTCGGTCTGCGCGACGTGATGGACGATCCTGCGGCGCTGGCGCGAGAATGGGCGCGCAAGAACGCCGCGCCGTCGCTGACCTCTCTTTATGACGAAATCTGGGTGTACGGTCTGCCGCAGATTTGCAAGCCGCTGGAGAAACTCGATCTGCCGGATTCGGTTCATCGCAAGATCGTTTATACCGGATATCTGCCGCGCGAAATTCCGGCCAAATCGCGCGCTTCCATCGCCGATCACCAGTCCAACAAGCCCTACATTCTCGTGACCGCGGGCGGCGGCGGCGACGGGCACGCGCTTGTCGACTGGGTGCTGCGCGCCTACGAGTCCGTCCGCGACCTTCCCTTGCCGGCGCTGATCGTGACAGGACCTTTCATGCCGACCGACCTGCAGGGTGCCCTGATGGAGCGCGCCCAGCGTCTCCCCAACGTCGAGGCGATCACTTTCGATCCGGGGATCGAGGCGCTTTACGACCAGGCGGCCGGCGTTGTGGCGATGGGCGGCTACAACACGTTCTGTGAAATCCTGTCGTTCGACAAGCCCGCCCTGATCGTGCCGCGAAGCGTGCCGCGACGTGAGCAGCTCATTCGAGCCACCCGCGCCGACGAGATGGGGCTGGTCAAATGCCTTGCCGATGATGGCGCTCGCCACGCTCTCGATATGGCGACGGCTCTCCGCCAGCTGCCGCAGCAGCGCTGCCCGTCCGACGTGGTGGTGCCTGGGCTGCTCGACGGGCTCAACAGCGTAAACCGGCTGGCGGACCGAATGCTGCAGGGTGGGCCCCGCCGGACGGTTTCGCTGGTCGAAGACGCCGGGTAATCGCCATGGCGCGTGCCGTCGCGTTCGTTCTCAAGGGATATCCACGCCTTTCCGAGACATTCATCGCGCAGGAAATCCATGCGCTGGAACGGGAAGGACTCGACATTCGCATCGTATCGCTGCGCCATCCCACCGACAGGATGGTTCACCCGATTCATCGGGAAATCGCCGCACCGGTTTCCTACCTGCCGGAATATCTCTGGCGCGAACCGGGTCGGGTGATGGCCGGGCTTCGCGCGGCGCGATCCCTGCCGGGCTGGCGGGAGGCCAGATCGCAGTTTCTGTCCGACCTGCGCCGCGATCCGACGCCTAACCGGGTCAGGCGCTTCGGGCAGGCCGCGGTGCTGGCGCGCGAACTCGGGAACGATGTGGTCCGCCTGCACGCTCATTTTCTGCACACGCCGGCGTCGGTCACCCGGTATGCGGCGATGCTGCGCGGCGTGCCGTGGAGCGCATCGGCCCACGCTGTCGATATCTGGACCACGCCCGCCTGGGAAAAGCGCGAGAAGCTCGCCGACTGTCTCTGGACCGTGACCTGTTCCGAGACGGCGCGCGCCGATCTCGCCTCGCTGGCCGACGACGGCAAGGTACGGCTGGTCTATCACGGCATCGATCTTGCGCGGTTTCCGCTGCCGCCCCGGCGACCCGGGCGCGACGCCTCTGATCCGGCGGATCCTGTCGTCATCCTGACGGTCGGACGGGCGGTCGAAAAGAAGGGACATGACGTCCTGATCGAGGCGCTTTCCCGCCTGCCGGACTCTTTCAACTGGCGCTGGGTGCATATCGGCGGCGGCGAACTGATCGGCGATCTAAAGACCCTCGCCGGGCAAAAAGGCGTTGCAGGCCGGATCGAGTGGCGCGGCAGCTGTAGCCAGGAAGAGGTCATCGCTGCTTACCGCGAAGCCGACCTGTTCGCACTCGCCAATCGCGTCGCCGCCAACGGCGACCGCGACGGGTTGCCGAACGTCCTGGTCGAGGCGCAGAGCCAGGGTCTCGCATGCGTCGCATCGCGCGCCGCCGCGGTGCCGGAACTTATTGAGGACGGTGTGAACGGGACGCTTGTTCCGCCTGACGATCCCGACGCGCTGGCCCGGGCGCTGGCTGAAGCGATCGCCGATCCTGCGGCGCGACGCGCGCAGGGTAATGCCGGACGCGCCATTGTCGAACGGTGCTTCGATCACCGGAAGGGTATCGACGAACTGGCGGCCATGTTTGCGTCAGAAGGGCTGATCGACCGGACGGAAGCATCGGATGGTGTCCCGGAACAGCTATCGGCGGCGGGCTGATGCGGATCGCCTTCTACGCGCCAATGAAACCCCCCGATGCGGCGACGCCTTCGGGCGACCGCCGCATGGCCCGGCTCCTGATCGATGCGCTGACGCGCGCCGGACATGATGTATCGCTCGCCAGCCGGCTGCGCAGCTGGTCATCCGACCCCGACCGGCACGCGGCGCTTCGCGCCGCGGCGCAACAGGAGGCGGAACGTTTTCTGGAGAGCGGAGCGCGGCCCGACCTCTGGTTCACCTACCACCTTTATTACAAGGCGCCGGACTGGATCGGTCCCGCCGTATCCGCCGCTCTCGGTATCCCCTATATTGTCGCCGAAGCCTCGCACGCGCCGAAGCGCGCTGCCGGGCCCTGGGCGCAAAGCCATGCAGACGCCGAATCCGCCATCCGCCAGGCCGCCGCAATCTGTACGATCAATCCTCTGGACGGCGCCTGTGTCCTGCCGCTGCTCGACGATCCGGTTCGGCTGCGGCCCTTGCCGCCCTTTCTCGAGCACGAACCGTTCGACCGGGTTCGGGCGCAGGCACGGGCAGAACTGCTGAGAACAACAGGTTTCGATGGCGATCACCCTGTCGCCTTGACGGTGGCGATGATGCGGCGCGGCGACAAGCGCGAATCCTATCGCGTTCTCGCCGCCGCGCTGATGGAAGCCCGGGCCGGAGGCGGCGCGGTCGATCTCGCGGTCATCGGCGATGGTGAGGCGCGACGGGATATCGAAAGGGACTTTGCGCCGCTGGGCGCTTCCGTCCGGTTTCTGGGCGCACGCCAGCCTGACGACATGCCGGCGTTGCTGGCAGGCGGAGATTTATTTCTCTGGCCGGCCGTCAAGGAGGCCTACGGCATGGCGATGCTCGAAGCGCAGGCCGCGGGCCTGCCCGTTATCGCCGGCGAGAGCGGCGGCGTCTCGTCGATTGTTGAGCCCGGGCTCACGGGTCTGTTGACGCCGGAAGGCGATGTGTCGGCCTTTGCCGCAGCTATCGTGGCCCTGGTGGACGATGAGGCCCGCAGACAGGCGATGGGCCGCCGCGCCTCGGCGAAAATTGCCCGCGACCACACCATCGGCGCCGCCGCAGCGCGGCTCGACGACATTCTGAATTCCGTTACGAGGAGAGAGGCAGCATGAGCCGGATTGCGCTCGTCCGACATGGTCCGACCGAATGGAACGCGCAGAAGCGCCTGCAGGGTCAGGCCGACAAGCCGTTGAGCGATGAGGGGCGCGCGCGTGTCCGGACTTGGCGTCTGCCGGACGACCTTCATGCCTTCGACTGGGTGGCGAGCCCGCTGTCCCGGGCCCAGGAAACCGCCCGCCTGCTGGGGCTGGACCCCGCGCCCGAGCCGGCGCTGATCGAAATGCACTGGGGCGAGTGGGAAGGATGCACCCATACCGAACTCAAGGAAAAGTACGGCGCCGAATTCAAGCGGCGCGCCGGCAGGGGGATCGATCTTCGTCCGCATGGCGGTGAGTCGCCGCGCGAAGTTCGTGAGCGGTTTGCCGGCTGGGCAGCGTCGGTCGGCCGGTCGGGCCGGCCCATGGGCGCGGTCGCCCACCAGGGCATCATCCGTGCCGCGATCTCTCTGGCGACCGGCTGGGACATGGTTAACCCGTTGCCCGATAAGATGGACTGGGACGCCGTCCACCTGTTCGCGGTCGAAAGCGACGGCACCGTATCCATCGAGCGCCTTAATATTTCCCTGCTGTCCTCCAGCCAGGGCGCTGAATGACGTCGTCGCGCATCCTTTTCTATGTCCAGCATCTGCTGGGCATTGGCCATCTGAAACGCGCGGCGACGCTCGCGCGGGCGATGGAAGCGGAAGGGCTGTCCGTGACGATCGTCTCCGGCGGCAAGGACGTACCGGGTCTCGATATCGGCAAAAGCGAATTCGTGCAGCTGCCGCCGATGCGCTCGAAGGACGAACATTTCGAGGTCATGCTCGACGACGACGACAATCCCGTCGACGATTCGCTGCGCGAGGACCGCAAGGCCCTGCTGCTGGAAACCGTGAAACGGGTTCGTCCGCATGTCGTTCTTACCGAACTGTTTCCCTTCGGCAGAAGGCATCTGCGCGGCGAGATCGTCCCGATGATCGAGTACGCCCGGTCGCAGCTGCCATCGGCATCGATCGTGTCTTCGGTGCGCGACATTCTGGTTGAGCCCAGCAAGAAAGAACGCGGTCCTGAGATGGTCGAAATGGTTAAACGGCATTTCGACCTGGTCCTGATTCATGGCGATCCTTCGCTGGTGCCGTTCGAGCGGACTTTTCCGCTGGCGCATGAGATCGCTGACAGGCTGCGCTACACCGGCTATGTCGTCGATCCACCGCCTTCCGGCGCTGCAGCCAGCGGGCTCGGGCGGGACGAGGTGATCGTGTCCGCCGGCGGCGGCGCGCTGAGCGAACCGCTGCTGACCGCCGCCATCGCCGCGCGCCCTCAGACCCGGCTTGCGGACCGGACGTGGCGGCTTCTGGCCGGGCCTTCCCTGCCGGAAGACGGTTTCGACCGGCTGGCGGCGCTTGCAGCCGACGCTGACGGCGAGGTGGTACTCGAACGGGCGAGGCCGGATTTCACCGCGCTGCTCGCCAACTGCGCGCTGTCGATATCGCAGGGCGGTTACAACACCGTGATGGATGTGCTGGCGGCGCGGTGCCGCGCGGTCATCGCACCCTATGCCGGCGGCAAGGAAACAGAGCAGACCGAACGGGCGAGGCTGCTGTCGGCAGACGGTCCGCTCCAGGTGGTCTGGGAGGAGGATCTGTCTGCGGCGGCGCTCGCCGACGCAGTGGAGGCCGCTATGGACGCCCCCCGTCCCGATGCGAGTGCGATCCGAACCGATGGCGCCGTCGAATCCGCGCGCATTCTCGGTGAGATGGCCGGACAGGCTGGTTCACAGGGCCATTGAGGCTGGGTGTGAGCGAGCATCGTTACCCACGCGCCATCATCCGCCGGGACATGTTCCGGGCGGCGCTCGGCGTTGCGCTGACCGTGGGCCCGCTGCTTTCGATGTCGCCTGGCAAATGGGTCGGCATCCTGCTTGGCCTGCTCGCCGCTCTTTTCCTGGCCTATGGGTGCGTGACGTGCTTGCGCGCCCGGCTGGTGGTTGCCTGCAATCCGACGGAAATCACACTTTCCGGAATAAAAACCGTTAATTTACCCTGGAAGGCGTTATATCGCCTCGACTTGCGGTACTATACGGTCAAACGAGACCGAAAACAGGGCTGGATGCAACTTACTCTGGAAGACAGGAACTCCCGATTGCGGATCGAATCGACCATGGAGGGTTTCGACCGCATCGTGCAAACGGCGGTAAGCGCGGCGAAGGAGAACGGAATCGTTCTTTCCGACGCAACCGTCGCAAATGTGACATCGATGGGAATTAAAGTGGTGACCCCGTACGTAAAGGGTGGAGGCGAATGAGCGATCTGCTGACTGTCGACGATCTGCAGGTCGAATTCCGGCTGCATGCCGCCACTGTGCAGGCTGTCAGGGGGGGTTCTTTCTCCATCCCCGCAAACCGCACCGTCGCCCTGGTCGGTGAATCGGGGTCCGGGAAATCCGTCGTCTCGCAGTCGATCATGCGCATCCTGCCCGCCACCGCGACGATCACCGGCGGCCGGATTGTTTTTCGCGATCCGCGCAAGGCCGGAGCAGAGACCGACCTGACAGCGTTTCCTGAGGGCGCGCCGGAATTGCGGGCGGTCCGCGGCGGAAGAATTTCTATTATCTTCCAGGAACCGATGACGTCGCTCTCGGCGATGCATACGATCGGGGACCAGGTCGGCGAGGCGCTGGAGCTTCACCGCGACGTCACGCCCCAGGAAGGGCGCGAACTCACCCAGGAGATGCTCCGGCTGGTCGGCTTCCCCGACCCTGCGCGCGCGCTCAGGACCTATCCGTTCGAACTGTCCGGCGGGCTGCGCCAGCGCGCCATGATCGCAATGGCGCTCGTCTGCCGTCCCGGTTTGCTGATTGCCGACGAACCCACAACGGCCCTCGATGTTACGATCCAGGCGCAGATTCTTGCGCTGATCAAGGACCTCCAGCAGGAGCTGGGCATGTCGGTGCTGATGATCACGCACGATCTCGGCGTCGTCGCCAATGTCGCCGACGAAATCGTCGTGATGTATCACGGCCGCGTCCTTGAACAGGGTACGCTTAACGACATCTTCCGGGATCCGCGCCACGACTATCTTAAAGCGCTGCTGCGCGCCGTGCCCCGATTCGACATGGAGCCGGGCGAACGGTTGCAGCCGCTGCGGGAAATCAATCATACGACCGGTCACCTCCTGGCCGAAAAGGAACCCTGGCCTGACCAGGGGGAAGACGAACCGCCAATCCTCCAGGTCAGGGGCCTGACCAAGCGGTTCACCCTACGCAAGGGCGGGCTGTTCGGCGGCGAAAACCGGACCATCCTCGCCGTCGACGATATCGGATTCGATGTCGCGCGCGGTACCTGTCTCGGCATTGTCGGCGAAAGCGGCAGCGGAAAGACGACCGTCAGCAAGCTGATCATGCGGGCGCTCGACGCCGATGCCGGCGACATCCTCTATAACGACCGCGGCACAGTCCGGAATCTGGTCCATTGCGCCGGCGACGAACTGCTGGAATGCCGGCAACGTATCCAGATGATTTTTCAGGATCCGTTCAGCTCGCTCAATCCGCGCATGACGATCTATGACATCATCTCCGAACCGCTCGTCATACATGGAATCGGAGACGCCGCATGGCGCACCGAAATGGTGCAGGAGCTTCTTGCCCTCGTCGGCCTCGATCCGAGATTCCTCAACCGTTACCCCCACAGCTTTTCCGGAGGACAGCGGCAGCGCATCGGTATAGCCCGCGCGCTCGCGCTCAAACCCGACCTGCTGCTTTGCGACGAACCTGTCTCCGCGCTCGACGTTTCGGTTCAGGCCCAGATCCTGAACCTGTTGAAGGACCTGCGGGACGAACTCGGTCTCAGCTACATTTTCGTTTCGCACAACCTCGCCGTCGTCGATTACATCGCTGATGTCATCGCTGTGATGTGCGCCGGCAGACTCGTCGAAATTGCCCCACGCGCCGCGCTGTTCCGCCAGCCCCTTCATCCTTACACGCAGGCGCTGCTGGCAGCCGTTCCGAAACCCGATCCCGACGACCGGCTCGATCTCGACGCGCTGATGGAAGGCCGTGCTTCGAACCCCAATGACTGGCCGGCACCCTTTACGCAGGTCGACGCCGGCTCCGACGTTACCGTTGGACTCATCCATGTCGGAGACGGACATTATGTGCGCGCCGATGTCTCAGCCACGCGGGAGGCGCTCGTCGCATGAGAAGCCCGTTCGCTGTTCTCGCCGGCATCGCTGCCGCCCTTTGTTGCGCATCGGCAATCGCCGTCGAACCCGTGGAAACGCCTGGCCTCTCCAAACAGGTCGACGAAGGAAAGCTGCCCGCCGTCGTTCAGCGATTGCCCCAAAACCCGCTTGTCGTAACGGCGCCGTACGCGGGCTGGACAGCAGGCCGGCACGGCGGCGAGTTATCGCTCCTGATGGCGCGCCCCAAAGACGTCCGCATGATGGTCGTCTATGGATATGCGCGTCTGATCGGCTACAGGCCCGATTACAATTTCAAACCGGACATCCTCGAACGATATGAAGTCGAGGAAAACCGGCGTTACACCCTCTATCTGCGGCCTGGCCACAAATGGTCCGATGGTCAACCGTTCACAACCGAAGATTTCCGGTATTTCTGGGAAGACGTCGCAAACAACAAGGAACTCGCCCCGCTCGGCCCTCCCCGCGAAATGAAGGTCGACGGCGAATTGCCCCAGGTCGAGATCATCGACGAGAGGACGATCCGCTATAGCTGGTCGAAGCCCAACCCGGATTTCCTCCCGGCCCTGGCCCGACCGCGGTCGCTCTATCTTTACCGGCCCGCCCATTACCTGAAGCAGTTCCACGCCAAATACGCCGACCCCGGAAAGCTGGCCGGGATCGCGAAGGCCCGGAAGCGCCGGAACTGGGCGGCGCTGCATAATTTTCAGGATAACCAGTACAAGAACGACAACCCGGAAATGCCGACATTGCAGCCCTGGGTCACGACAACCACCCCGCCCGCCCAGCGTTTTGTGTTTCGCCGCAATCCGTATTTCCATCGCGTCGACGAGGCCGGTCGCCAGTTGCCCTATATCGACCGGGTGGTCCTCAACATCGCCGGGTCATCGATCATCCCGGGCAAGACCGGTTCGGGAGAATCGGACCTGCAGGCCCGTTACATCAATTTCAGCGATTATACATTCCTCAAGCGGGGCGAAGAACGGAACGGCTACAAGGTCCGCCTGTGGAGCACGGCCAAAGGCGCGCATCTCGCCCTGTTCCCCAACCTCAACGCCAACGATCCGGTCTGGCGAAAATTATTCCGCGATGTCCGCTTCCGGCGCGCCCTGTCGCTCGCCACCAACCGCTACGAGATCAATCAGGTGGCGTTCTTCGGGCTGACGCTTGAGGGCAACAACACGGTCCTGCCGCAGAGTCCGCTATACCGTGAGGAATACCGGAAGCGCTGGACGAAATTCGATCTCAAACGCGCCAACGCCCTGCTGGACGAAATCGGGCTGACCAAACGCGATGACCGCGGCTACCGTCTCCTGCCCGATGGGCGGCCGATGGAACTTGTCATCGAAACGGCGGGCGAATCGACGGAACAGGCCGACATGCTCGAGCTGGTCCACGATTCGTGGCTCAAGGCGGGGATCAAAATCTACACCCGCCCGAGCCAGCGCGAGGTCTTCCGCAACCGGATCTTCGCCGGCGAGACGCTGATGTCGGTCTGGTCCGGCGTCGAGAACGCGCTGCCGTCGGCCGATATTAGCCCGGACGAGTTTGCACCGACCTCCCAGCAGCAGCTTCAGTGGCCGAAATGGGGACAGTATTTCCAGACCGGCGGCAAGACAGGCGAAGCGCCGGATCTACCGGCTGCAAAGGAACTGCTGGACCTGTACAAGGCATGGCGCGTGGCCCGAAGCAGCGACGAGCGGGAGAAGATCTGGCGCCGTATCCTGTCAATCAACGCCGAGCAGACATTCTCCATCGGCATACTCGCTGGCGTGCCGCAGCCCGTCGTTGTCGATAACGGCTTGCGCAATGTGCCGGAAAAAGGCGTCTATAACTGGAATCCCGGCGCGCATTTCGGTCTGTACCATCCTGACGGTTTCTGGTTCGAGGGCGAAGAGGCCCAGGCGATGAGGCGGAAGGGAAAAAGGAAGAAATAGGCAGCGACAATGTTCGGCTATCTGATCCACCGGCTCCTTATCATGATCCCGACGATGATCGCGATCAGCGCAATCGTGTTCGTGATCATCCAGCTGCCGCCGGGCGATTATCTGTCGTCCTATGTCGCAGAGCTGCAGGCCCAGGGCGAATCGGTCAGTGAGGCCAAGATTGCGTTTCTGCGCGAACAGTACGGTTTCGACAAGCCCCTCTGGGAGCAGTATTTCATCTGGGTCGCCGGTATGCTGCAGGGCGATTTCGGGTTTTCGTTCGAATATAACCTGCCGGTCTCGGATGTGGTGGGCGACCGCCTGTGGCTCACCTTCATCGTCTCCTTCACGACCATCATCTTTACCTGGGCGATGTCGTTCCCGATCGGCGTCTACTCGGCGACGCATCAGTACAGCTGGGGCGATTACAGCCTGACCTTCATCGGGTTCCTCGGTCTGGCGACGCCGAATTTTCTGCTGGCGCTGGTGCTCCTCTACGTCGCCAATACCTGGTTCGGTACCTCGTTCGGCGGGTTGATGGATCCTGAATTTATCGAGCAGGGATGGAGCTGGGCGAAGTTCGTCTCCATCCTCGAACATCTCTGGGTGCCGGTTGTCGTAATCGGCACGTCCGGCACTGCGGGCATGATACGGCGACTGCGCGCCAACCTGCTCGACGAGCTGAAAAAGCAATATGTCGTCACGGCCCGCGCCAAGGGCATGCCGCCGACCCGGCTCCTGCTCAAGTATCCGCTGCGTGTCGCGCTCAATCCGTTCATTGCCGATATCGGCAACCTGCTTCCGCAGGTGGTCAGCGGTGCGGCGATCGTCTCTGTCGTGCTGTCGCTTCCCACTACCGGACCGATGCTGCTCGATGCGCTGCGCAGCCAGGACATGTATCTGGCCGGTTCCTTCCTGATGTTCCTGGCGGGGCTTACCGTTGTCGGCGTCTTCCTGTCCGACCTGGCGCTGGCGGTGCTCGACCCGCGCATTCGTTTCGAGGGAGGCGCGCGATGACGATGCCGTTGCGCGATGAGGACGGGCGTCTCGTTCACTGGGTGTCGCCCGAACCGTTTGAGGCGGAAACCGCTCAGGAGCTGACGCCCGAACAGGAAAAGCTGTATTTGTCGTCGCAATGGCGGATGATGTGGCTTCGGTTGCGTCAGCATCGTATCGCAGTGGCATCCGGGATCGTACTGCTGCTGATGTACCTGTCGGTTCTGGTCTCGGAAGTCATCTCTCCCTACAACCTGCATTCCCGCAATACCGACCATATCTACGCACCGCCCCAGAGCGTGCATCTTTTCCATGAAGGCAGGTTCGTCGGGCCGTTCGTGTACGGCTACGATTACCGACTCAATATGAAGAACCTGAAGCGGGAATACACGCCGAACCCCGAAAAGGTTCAGCCGATCCGGTTCTTCTGCAGCGGAGACCGGTACGAATTCTGGGGCCTGTTCGACGCCAGTTTCCATCTGTTCTGCCCCGCCGAAGGCGGAACCCTGTTCCTGTTCGGCACTGACCGGCTGGGCCGCGACATGCTGTCGCGCATCATCTATGGCGCGCGGATATCGCTGACAGTCGGACTGTTCGGCATCATGATCAGCTTCGTGTTCGGTATGGTGATCGGCGGGCTTGCCGGCTATTACGGCGGCTGGGTCGACAATCTGACCCAGCGCTCGATCGAGGTGATCCGCTCGTTCCCAGAGCTGCCGCTTTGGATGGCGCTGTCGGCGGCGCTGCCAGTCACCTGGAGTCCCATCCTCATCTATTTCGGCATCACGATCATTCTCGGATTGCTTGACTGGACGGGCTTGGCCCGCGCCGTCCGCTCCAAGCTGCTGGCGATCCGGGAGGAGGATTTCGTCACCGCCGCGGTGCTGATGGGCGCGAAACCCAAACGCATCATCGCGCGGCACATGCTGCCCTCCTTCATGAGTCATCTGATAGCGTCGGCGACCCTTTCGGTACCGGGCATGATCCTCGGCGAAACAGCCCTTTCTTTCCTCGGTCTCGGCTTGCGGCCGCCCATCACAAGCTGGGGCGTGTTGCTGTCCGAAGCGCAGAACATGAACGTCGTGGTGCTCTACCCATGGCTGATGCTGCCGGTCCTGCCGGTGGTCATCGTCGTGCTCGCCTTCAACTTCCTTGGCGACGGCGTGCGAGACGCGGCCGACCCGTATAGCTGATCCGTTGCGATCGGCTACAAATGGAAACCGGTTTCCTCGGCGTTCCCGACGTAAGCGTCGCCATCTTCTCCGGTCTGGCGGCCGCATCGATGGTGACATCCTTTATCGCGACGGTGACGGGCGCGGCCGGCGGCCTGCTGTTGCTCGGCACCATGGCGCTGGTGTTTCCGCCGCAGATCCTGATGCCGCTCCATACCGTCGCCATGCTGGGCGACAACGTCACCCGTATCGCCGTTTTGTGGCGCGACGTGGCCCGGTCCGCCCTGCTGCCGTTCCTGATCGGCTCGACCCTGGGAGCCGCCGCCGGTGGAAAGATATTCGTCGGCCTGCCGACGGTGACCCTGCAGCTGATTCTCGGCTTCAGCATCATCGTCTTCGTCTGGATGCCGAAGATCGCCAATGCAGGGTCGCTCGGTGGGCGTTTCGGCGTTGTCGGGTTCGCCGCCTCCTTCGTCGGCATCTTTGTCAGCGCGACCGGCGCCCTGGTCGCTCCGTTCGTCGCCGCTGCGTTCGACCGCAGACAGAATGTCGTAGCGACGTTCTCTGCTGCGATGGGAATCTTCCATCTGACCAAGCTGATCGCGTTCGGGTTGCTCGGGGCGGCGCTCGTGCCCTATCTGCCACTGATGGCGGCAATGCTGGCGACGTCGGCTGTCGGAAATGTCATCGGAAGCAGGATCCTGAAGAGAATGCCGGAACGCTCTTTCCGCCGGTTCTTTCAGATCATCCTGACCTTGATGGCGCTCCGCATCCTGTGGATGGCTGCCGGGAATGCGGGTCTTGTCCCGACGTAACGATGGAGACGACGGAGTCAGGCGGCCATGACTACCAGGTTGACGGGGTCGTCGATACCCTCGACGGCTCTGCCCGGCCGGGTCTCCGGTTCGGTCGGTGGAGCATATCCCTGAGTCCCGGCCATGACGAAGGTATCCCGATCCGTCAGCGCCCGAACGCCTTCGGCCTTGGTATGTTTTTCCAGCTTGGCGGCGACATTCACGGCGTCCCCGATGACGGTGTATTCGAGCCGGCTTTCATCGCCCACCGCGCCGACGATGACCCGCCCCGAGGACGCGGCTGCGCCGACCGGTAGCGGCGGCAGGTTTCTCGATTCCCGTTCTGCATTCCATGCGGCGGCCGCTGACATGATATCGTCAATCGCGCGCAGCGCGTCCGCGGCATGGGTGTCGCTGGCGCGAGCCGCGCCAAAGGTCGCCATGATCCCGTCGCCCATGAACTTGTCGATTGCGCCGCCATGGCTTTGTATCACCGGCACCAGTTGCGACTGATATTCCGCCAGCGCCGCCATCAGTTCGGACGGCGTCACGGCATGGGCGTATACGGTGAATCCCCGCACATCGCAGAACAGGATGGTCGCATCGCGCGCTTCGCCCTCACCGACATTCAGCTGGGTCTCCGACGTAGTGATCTGTTCAGCGACTTCCGGTGAAAAGAAGCGCGCCAGGTCGCTTGCCGCCGCCTGTTCGGCGATGGCCCGGATCAGAAGCCGGCGCGCCCGTCCGATGGCGACTGCGATGATTGCGGTCACGGTCAGGATGGAGACGATCTTGTCGATCTCCGCCCCGATCAGAACATGGTTGGACGTCAGATAGAGAACGTAATCCCTTGTGATCATCTTCATCCCGTTCTCATCGGCCACGGAATAATAGGCCAGTATCGACCAGCCGATTGCTGCGACCACGCCGGCGAAGATTACGAAACGCGCCTCGAACCGTAGGGCCCGGAGGGCGATAAAGATAAAGACATAAAGGAGGGTCGGCGCCTTGAGATAGAAGGCGGGAGGCTGCATGTACTGGATGTGAAAGCTCCAGATCAGCCCGAACAGGAGCGCCATGTCGGCGATGACCGACAGATACAGAAGCCAGTCTTTCGGTCGGCCGCGATAGATGGCGGCAAGCCGAGCCAGCGTAAAGGCGAAATAAAGGCCGAGCGCGATCGGGACCATCGCAAACTCTGCGTATTCGGGCGCCGCCTGGGGCGCTGTAAAATAAAGCGTGCCGAACAGGGCGACGACAGCGAGCTGCACCCAGCAGATCAGCCGTTCGCTGGCGTCCTGCTGGTCCAGAATGGCGTTGCGGACTCTTGCCGGGAGTTGTGGACTGTCAATGTCGCGCGACGCGTTCCCTGTCCCCGCGCTTGCAGGCCGGTTCATGGCCGTAGCGTATCGCCTTCCCGCGCGACCACGGCGCCTGAAAAGACGGATTTCGCTTCTTTGGCGATGTTGTCCAGCGCATCGTCGGTGCGGTTGGGGTCATGGTGGAACAGGACGAAGGTTTTGACGCCGGCCACCTCGGCGAGGCGCAGCCCTTCCTGCCAGGTCGAATGGCCCCAGCCGATATAGTTTGGAAACTCCTCGTCCGTATAGGTCGTGTCGTAAATGGCGATGTCGGCGCCATCCATGAGGGTGAGCAGGTTCGCGTCCGGCGAATCCGGAACATGTTCCGTATCGGTCAGATAGCAGATCGACCTGTTTCCGTATTCGACCCGGTAACCCGTCGCTTCGTTCGGGTGGTTGAGCGGTGCGGTCCGTACCGTGATGCCGTCGCCAAGGTCGAGCGTGTCGCCCGCCGTGAAATCTTCAAACGAAATCTCTGCCTGGAATATGTCGAACGGCACAGGAAACAACGGCGCCGACATGGCGAGCCTTAGCGCGTTCTCCATCGTATCCGGCGCCGTCAGGTGTCCGGCGCGGATCCGGATCCGGTTGTCGGGACGGTAGGCGGGCGAAAAGAACGGAAGCCCGGCGATGTGATCGAAATGGGTATGCGAAAAGAAATGATCGAAATCCCACTGTTCGCTCATGAGCGACTGGCCCAGCTGGCGCGCGCCCGTTCCCGAATCGAAAACCAGCAGGCGGTCGCCGCACCGCATTTCGACGCAGGATGTATTGCCGCCATAACGAACCGTTTCGGGTCCGGCGGTGGCGATCGAGCCGCGAACGCCCCAGAACCGCACCAAGAAGTCGCCGTCTTCGCTCACGCTGTTTCGCTATCTGCCATGGCAGTGTCCGTTCCCTTTTGCACCATATTGGCCTTCGGTCTTCGCGCAAGATCAAACTGATCGCCGGATCGGCCCCCCTGACCCGTGCGCGCAATTGAACGAAATCTCCAAAATACCTTTTATAGAAGGTTTCCGGCAAAGTCTGTGATCACGCTCACAGGAATGAAAAATCCTGGCGGGCCTCAGATCCTGTATCCGGTGCAGTGGACGAACCGCGCATGACGCGGTAACTCTGCCGCCAGGAACAAGTATACTGAAGGAAGGGGCACAGCATGACGAACCTCGTCAGTTTTTTTGCCGGCGGCAAGCGCCGGCCCGGCGCGCTCAGAGACGGGCGCGTACTCGACCTGTCGGCGGCCGGATTGCCTGGCGGGCCGGAGGGCGACCTGCTCGACATCGTCCGCGGCGGCGAGTCGCTCAGGGGCGATATCGATCGGGCGGTCGAAGCGTGGAACGCTCCGGATCATGCGCTTGATGACGTCGAGCTCGCCGCGCCGATCCAGTGGCCGTCCAAGATCATCTGCATCGGGCTGAACTATATCGACCATTGTCATGAATCGGGCATGCCGGTTCCGACCGAGCCGGTCATGTTCAGCAAGTATTCGACTTCGGTGGCCGGCCCGTTCGAGGACATTCCCTGGTACACGGAATGCTGCAACGACATGGATTACGAGGCCGAACTGGGCGTCGTCATCGGCGCGCCCGCCAGCCGGGTCTCGGAAGCGGACGCGCTGTCGCATGTTTACGGCTATACCGTGGTCAACGATGTTTCGGCGCGGGACCTGCAGCTCAAGCCGCCTGGACAGTGGGACGCAGGCAAGGCCCTCGACAAGTTCTGTCCCTACGGACCCGGCATCGTTACGGCGGACGAAATTCCCGATCCGCAGGTCCTCGATATCGGACTCGCGGTGAATGGCGAACAGCGTCAGCAATCGAATACGTCGAACATGGTGTTTGGCGTGGCAGAACTGATCGCGTTCCTGTCACGCACCATCACGCTGCTGCCGGGGGATCTGATCGCCACGGGTACGCCGCCCGGCGTCGCACTCGGGATGAAGCCGCCGGTGTGGCTCAAGGACGGCGATGTCTGCGAGGTAACGATCGAAAAAATCGGGTCGATCCGCAATACGATGCGGGCGCGGTAGAGGGTCGGCGCAGCTTATATTTCCCCGGCGCAGCTTATATTTCCTAGGGCACCAGCCGGTAGCCGCCGGGTTCGGTGACCAGGATGCGGGCATTCGACGGATCTTCTTCAAGCTTTTGCCGCAGCCGGTAGACATGAGTCTCCAGCGTGTGGGTGGTGATGCCTGAATTGTAGCCCCAGACCTCGTTCAGCAGCTCGTCGCGTCCGATCACGGCGTCGCCCGCGCGGATAAGATATTTCAGAATCGCCGCCTCTTTCTCCGTCAGACGGATCTTCCGGTTGGCTTCTTCGTCGAGCAGCATCTTGGCGGACGGGCGGAAGTTGTACGGGCCGAGCGAGAAGACCGCGTCTTCGCTGCGTTCGTACTGGCGCAGCTGGGCGCGGATGCGCGCCAGCAGAACGCCCAGCTTGAACGGCTTTGTTATGTAATCGTTGGCGCCTGAATCGAGGCCCAGGATCGTGTCAGCCTCGCTGTCCGCACCGGTCAGCATCAGGATCGGCGCCTTGACGTCGTTCCGGCGCATCAGCCGGCAGAGTTCTCGCCCATCCATGTCCGGCAGGCCTACATCGAGGATCAGCAGGTCGAAATGGCGTTCCTTGACGGCCTTCATCGCGCTCGTCCCATCCTCGACAGCTACCGTGTCGAAGTCCTCATGGAGCTTCAGCTGGTCTACCAGGGACTCGCGAAGGGCCTCGTCATCCTCCACCAGCAATATTGTTTTTTCCGCCGCCATCGCTCTGTTTCCGTCCGGTTTTTGCTGTCTACTAGATGGGCCAATTCCCTGCCTATTACAACTCCGGGCGGTTGCTGCCGGCAGGCGGAGCTAGGCCGAATTAACCCTGACTCGGCAGAAAAGACACGGAACGGCGGCAAATTCTGCCGGACGGGCCCGGCCTGTTCATATTTTTGTTACCCCGTTTCAAGCACTTAGGAGAGAGCCGGGCTGGCACGTCAATTGCATTGGATCCGGAGCAAGCCATGGTTGACCAGATATCCGCCCTCCACAGCCCGACCGCACCGATTGTCCACGATTCGGTCCGCGACGATCTGCCCGATACCGCAGAGCTGTCCTTTAACGAGCTCTGGCAGGACAAGGAGAAAGGACTGTCGTTTGGCGACCTGCTCGATATCGTAAATCCGCTTCATCACATTCCGGTAGTTTCGACTATTTACCGCATGGTGACCGGAGACGAGATCGGCATGGGCGCTCGTCTTGCCGGCGGCGCGTTGTTCGGCGGCCCGATTGGGTTTGCCGCCGCCGGCATTGTCGCGGGCGTCGAAGAGGCGTCCGGCGCGTCGGTCGAGGAACATGTCGCTTCGCTGTTCGGCTTCGACGAGAAACCTTCGGTCGATACGACGCCATTGCCGCCTCAACTGGCGTCGCTGTCTGCCGTGAGGGTCGCTCCCGCAGCCGGAAGCCCTGCGGCTACGGCAACCGGACCGGTTCAGGCCAGCTCGCCGATTGCCGCATTCCCGGCCAGTTCCGCGGTTGCGCCTGCTTCCCAGCCGGCGTCCGCAGTGCCCCGGCAGGCTTCCAACGACGCTGCAAATGCAGGGCTTGCCGAAAGGATCGCGCAGGCGCAGCGTGCGCAGGCCGGTCTGCTGGCGGCCAGCCTCAATGCCAGCCTCAATGCCGATGGCGTAACAGAGGCGCTCTCCGACGAAGGGGGCGAGGCGGCAGCGGGAACCGCGGACAGTTCCTTTGTCCGGGAGCCGATGCCGTTCCGCAGCCACCCCTACATGCTCCCGCACAACGCGCCGTCAAACCTGGTTATCCAGACCATGGAACGCGCGCTGCAGCGCTATCATCAGAGCGTGCAGCGTCAGGCCGAGCCGCCGCCGACACCAAGCCCCTGATCCGGCCGCCGGCTTTCGGCCGCATCTGCGCCCTTCTCTTTCCTCTGCATTCCTTCACGCGATTCGGCGTATAACGTTTCCGTCATGGCGCTATTCCGATCCATTGCGACGGTCGGCGGCTACACCATGGTCAGCAGGGTCCTCGGTTTCGTCCGGGACATTCTGATCGCCGCCTATCTCGGCGCGGGGCCCGTCGCCGATGCGTTCTTCGTCGCCTTCAAGCTGCCGAACTTTTTCCGTCGCCTGTTCGCCGAGGGAGCCTTCAACGCTGCCTTCGTGCCGCTCTTTACCGCGCGTCTGGCTGAGGCGGGAAAGGAAGCAGCCGAGCGGTTCGCCGCCCGGGTGATGTCGGTGATGGTGGTGTTCCTGTTCTGCTTCGTGACGCTGCTGCAGATCTGCATGCCCTGGGTCATGGCGGCGATCGCCCCGGGTTTTGCGGACGATCCGGCGAAGTTCGATCTCGCCGTAGACCTCGCCCAGACCACCTTTCCCTATCTTCTGTTCATCTCGCTGGTGTCGCTGATGGGAGGCGTGCTGAACGCGCTGGACCGGTTCGCCGCCGCGGCGGCCACGCCGATCATCCTGAACATCGTGCTGATCGGCGCGCTGCTGATCGCGACGCCCTACCTGCCGACGCCGGGCCATGCGCTCGCCTGGGGTGTCGCCGTCGCCGGGATCGCGCAGTTACTCTGGCTGATCGCGGCCTGCCGGCGCGAGGGGATCCGTTTCGCGCTGCCGCGCCCAAAGCTTACGCCGCGCGTCAGGCGTCTGCTGCGGCTGATGCTGCCCGGCGCGGTGGGCGCGGGCGTGGTGCAGATCAACCTGCTGGTCGATATCGTCATCGCCTCGATCCTGCCCACCGGTGCGGTTTCGTTTCTCTACTACGCCGACCGGGTGAATCAGCTGCCGCTCGGGGTGGTCGGCGTCGCCATTGGGACGGCGCTGCTGCCGCTGTTATCGCGTCAGCTTCGCGCGGGCGAGGAAGCCGCCGCCCGCGACAGCATGAACAGAGGGGTCGAATTCGCGCTGCTGCTGACCGTGCCCGCCGCGGCGGCGCTTCTCGTTATCGCCGAACCCATCCTGATCGTCCTGTTCGAGCGTGGCGTGTTTGACCGCTCTGTCAGCACGGGCGCCTCGCAGGCGCTAATGGCATACGCCGTCGGGTTGCCAGCCTACGTGCTGATCAAGGTGCTGGCGCCCGGATTCTTTGCCCGGGAAGACACGATGACGCCCGTCCGGATCGCGGTCGTCTGCGTCGTTCTCAATATTGCGCTAAGCCTTGCTCTCATCCAGTTCATCGCTCATGCCGGCATCGCGCTCGCCACAGCGATCGCTGCCTGGGTCAACGCCGCCCTGCTGGCGGGGGTCCTTCACCGCCGGGGGCATCACGGGATCGATGAACGGTTGCGGGCGCGCCTGCCGCGAATCGTTCTGTCGGCGGCCGGGATGGCGGCGGCGCTGGTCGGCGCGATGACTCTCACAGGGGACGCGTTTTCGGGGGCGGTGGAAATCCGCATTGCGGCGCTCGCCGGGCTTATCGGGCTCGGCCTGGCGGTTTACGCCGCCCTCGCCGTGCTGACCGGCGCGGCGCGGCCGGCCGACCTGAAGCAGGCGGTACGCCGCAAGCGATAAGGAGTACCGGTATGGAGCTTGCGGCGCGCCAGCCTTGACCTGTCCCGCCATTGGCGGGATAACGCGGCGCTTTTCGGACAGGACCAACGACACGGGAACCGGCAATGGCGCGGGTATTTTCGGGCGTACAGCCCACCGGCAATCTGCATCTGGGGAACTATCTCGGCGCAATCCGCAATTTCGCGAAGCTGCAGGACGGCAACGAGTGTCTCTATTGCGTCGTCGACATGCATGCGATCACCGTGTGGCAGGATCCGCAGGAACTGGTCCGCAACACGCGCGAGGTCGCGGCCGCGTTCCTCGCCGCCGGCGTCGATCCCAGGACCAGTATCCTGTTCAACCAGAGCCGCGTTCCGCAGCATGCCGAGCTTGCCTGGGTTTTCAACTGCACGGCGCGGATGGGCTGGCTGAACCGGATGACGCAGTTCAAGGAGAAGGCCGGCAAGAACCGCGAAAACGCCAGCACCGGGCTGTTCGTCTATCCTAACCTGATGGCGGCGGACATTCTTGCCTACCGGTCGACCCATGTGCCGGTCGGCGAGGACCAGAAGCAGCATCTCGAGCTGACGCGCGATATCGCGCAGAAATTCAACAACGATTTCGGCGTCGAGTTCTTTCCGCTGGTCGAACCGCTCATTCAGGACGAGGCCGCGCGCGTGATGAGCCTGCGCGACGGTCGCAACAAGATGAGCAAGTCCGACCCGTCCGACAATTCACGTATTAACATGACCGACGATGCGGATACGGTCGCCCGCAAGATTCGCCGAGCGAGAACCGATCCGGAACCCGTCCCTGACGGCAGCGATGCCGGCGGCGACCGGGAGACGCGGCCCGAAGCGTTCAACCTGCTGGAGATATACGCGGTGCTCGCCGAACGTCCCCTGGCGGACGTGCTGTCGGAATATGGCGGCAGGCCGTTCTCTGAATTCAAGGAGGCGCTGACCGAACTCGCAGTCGAGAAGCTGGGTCCCATCGGCAACGAGATGAAGCGTCTGATGGACGACCCCGGCCATGTCGATGCCGTCCTGTCGGAAGGCGGGCGGCGCGCGCGCGCCATCGCTGAACCGGTGATGAAAGAGCTCTACGATATCATCGGGTTTTTAAGGGACTAGTCCCCCCGGCGGAATAACATCCGCAGCTTGGATGTTTCGCCTGTTGTTGCGCCGCTACCGATCGGGAGAGCCAGGATGAAAAGACTCATCGTCGCCGCATTTGCCGCCATCGCCCTTATGCAGGCGATACCCGCCATCGCGCATCACGGCTGGTCGTGGACGACAGGCGGCAATGTCGAAATATTCGGCGTCATCAAGACCGCGAAGCTGGGCAATCCGCACGGCGTTCTGACCGTCGATGCGGAAGGCACGATCTGGACGGTCGAGGTCGGCCAGCCCTGGCGCAATCGGCGCGCCGGGCTGAAAGAGGGCGACCTCGCCACCGGGGTGGAAATCCGCATTATCGGCGAACCGTCCGAAGACCGGTCGGTAAAGCGGGCGAAAGCCGAACGTCTCTTCATCGGCAAACGCGAATACGTCCTTTATCCCGACCGCGACTGACGTTTTGGACGCTTTCTTCGTCGCAATCGAAGCCACGCCGATTGCCGAGGCGCTGCGTCATGCCCGCTGGGGTTACGCGGTCGTCAATGCGGCTCATATTCTCGGATTCTGTCTGCTGGTCGGCGCCATTATTCCGCTAAATCTTCGCCTGCTCGGCGTCTGGCGGGATATATCGCGACGGTCACTGATCCGCGTGCTGGCGCCCGTCGCTGCGGCCGGGCTGGCGCTGGCGGTCGCCGCGGGGCTGCTGCTGTTCTCGGTGCGCGCCCGGGAGTACGCCGGAACGGAGATTTTTCAGGCCAAGCTACTCTTCGTTATGGCCGGAACGGCGGCCGCTCTCGCCATGCATTGCGTACACGGTTTTCTGCTCGACCGGGCGAGCGACAGTCGACTCCGGCGGCACGCCCTGTTGTCGGTGACCTGCTGGATCGGCGCCCTTATTTGTGGGCGTCTGGTCGCCTTTTCCGGCAGTTAATAAGATTTCTCGCCGGAAAAACCCTGTGCAGAGACAAATATCCACGATTTTTCTTGAAACAGCGGCCCGTCAGGCGCACAACACCCGCCAGATTCCTGCCTCCTAACCCCAGTTCAGCCGATGGACCTCTATTTTCCCATCGCCGAGATGTCTCTCAACGTCCTCGTTCTGCTCGCCATGGGCGGCGGTGTCGGCTTGCTGTCGGGCATGTTCGGGGTCGGCGGCGGGTTCCTGATGACGCCCTTGCTGATCTTCTCCGGCGTGCCGCCGGCGGTCGCCGTGGGAACCGAGGCCAACCAGGTCGTCGCGGCATCCGTGTCTGGTGCGCTGGCGCACTGGCGGCGCGGCAATGTCGATTTCAAGATGGGGCTCGTCCTGCTCATCGGCGGCTTTATCGGATCGACCGCCGGTGTGTGGATCTTCACCTGGCTGCGCGATCTGGGACAGATCGATGTCGTTATCTCGCTCTGCTATGTGACGTTTCTCGGCATCATTGGCTCGCTGATGCTGGTGGAAAGCGCGCGGGCCTGGATGCGCAGCCGCAACCCCGGCGCCGCGCGCAGAAAACTGCATCAGCACACCTGGATGCACGGGCTGCCGTTCAAGATGCGGTTCCGCCGGTCCAAGCTCTATATCAGCGCCCTCCTGCCGCTTGCCGTCGGCATCTTCGTCGGCATTCTCTCGGCCATCATGGGCGTTGGCGGCGGGTTCGTGATGGTGCCGGCGATGATCTATCTGCTCGGCATGCCGACATCGGTGGTCGTCGGGACATCGCTGTTTCAGATCATTTTCGTCACCGCCAACGTTACGTTCCTGCAGTCGGTCAATAATCAGACCGTCGATATCCTGCTGGCCCTGATCCTGATTGCGTCCAGCGTGGTCGGCGCGCAGATCGGAACGGTGATCGGCGGAAAATTGCGTTCGGAACAGCTGCGCGGCCTGCTCGGTCTTGTCGTGCTCGCCGTCGGGCTTCGTGTGGGCTGGGATCTGGTGGCCGTGCCGGATTCGCTGTTCTCGCTCGGCCTGGGGGGGCATTGATGTTGCGGCGGCTGTTCCTGTGGCTGATTTTCTCCGCCTATGCGGCGATGCCTGTCGGCGTCCTTGCCGCGCCGCCGCTGGTCGCCGACCTTTCGAGCAAACAGATACGCATCACGACTGACTTTACCGGCGCGAATCTGCTGCTGTTCGGTGCGATGGACGGGGCGGGCGATGTCGTCGTTGTGGTTCGCGGCCCGCGCGCGCAGACAGTCGTCCGGCGCAAGGAACGCATCGGCGGAATCTGGGTCAACGGGAGCGAGCGTGTCTTTAACTCGGTTCCGGGATACTACTTCGTCGCAGGCAGCCGGCCCCTGGACGAAATCACCGATGGGGCCACGCTCGACCGGCTCCGGATCGGGGTAGACAGGATTCCCCTGGAACTGTCGTCATCGACCGATCCGCAGGATGTGCAGTCTTTTCGCGAGGGGCTGATTGACCTGAAACAGGAACAGGGCCTGTTCAGCGCCGAACCGGCAAAAATATCGATCGCCGAGAACCGGCTCTTCCGGGTGGATCTTACCTTCCCCTCTAACGTGCCGACCGGACCCTATACCGCGGATATCTACCTGTTCCGCAATGGAAAGCCGGTCGGGTCGAGCCAGACGACGCTCGCGGTCAGAAAGGCAGGCCTCGAGGCGGCGGTCTATGATTTTGCCCATCGACATTCCGCGTTCTACGGTATATTCGCCATCGTTATCGCCCTTTTCGCCGGTTGGCTGGCGGGTGCGATTTTCAGGAAAGCGTAAAGATGCCGGACACAAAAACCGAAAATGCCTCGGCTCAGAACTCGCGCGCGATGGCCGGGCGAATTTTCCTCGTCGTCGTCGATTCCTCCGAGGAAATGTCGGTTGCGCTTCGATTCGCCTGCCGCCGGGCGCAGAACACGGGCGGTCGCGTGGCGCTTCTTTACGTGATGGAGCCGGCCGATTTTCAGCACTGGATGGCGGTGGGCGAAAAGATGCGCGAAGAAGCCCGCCAGGAAGCCGAGAATACGCTCAACCAGCTGGCCAGTGAGGTGAACGACCTGACCGGCGACATGCCGACCCTTTATGTCCGAGAGGGGACGCCCGGCGACGAAATACTCAAGCTGATCGAGGAAGAACCGAAGATCTGCATCCTTGTGCTTGGCGCCGGCACCGACAAAAAAGGGCCGGGACCGCTGGTATCGTCGCTCGCCGGCAAGCTTTCCGGGAAATTTCCGATACCCATCACGGTGGTGCCGGGAACGCTGTCGCTCGAACAGATCGACGCCATGACCTGATTTTCCGGGGACCTGATTTTCCGGGGACCTGATAATCCGGGCTGCCGGACCGGCGCTCGTGCCCCTTGGGCTGTTCCATACCCGCGCATCCGTTAACCCTGTCTGTTAATGCCTCACAGAGCGTTAACCATGTTTCCGGTCGAGCGAAGGCGTCGCCGGAAATAATTCCGCATATGAAACGAATGGCGACCCGATAATAGAATCAACAGCTTGGGCTGTGGACCGAAACAGGGCGTCAGATCGCGCTTGAAACTCGTGCTAGTTTGATCATCTTAACGCCCGGCAGTCGGTCATGACCGTGCGTTAAGCAAGATAAATACCAAGATAAATACAAGGCAGGATCGGCGTCAGCGGCAACCGCCCGGAAATCCGGGCAACATGAACTTACACAGGCAGTTCGGCGCAGGATTGAGGAGTTCGGAACGGCTTGGAGGAGCCGGCCGGCAAGCTGGGGATGAACCGATGACACGTCAAAACCAGTCGGGATGGAAGACCATGTCCCGATTCGATCAGGTGGCCCTGGTGGCCGCAGGACTTCTAGTTGCTGCGCTTTACGGAATCGTGGCGAGCGACTTTTTTGCGACCGGGGCCGCGTCGCAACGGTCGAGCCAGGCGGTAGAGCCCGTTCCGCCGCAACCGAGGCGCTCGGAAGCGCCCGCCTCGACGCCGGTTGCCAAGGTTGCGAAACCCGAATCCGTTTTCGCTCTTCCGCGTTCCGAAAAGGACCACAAGATTTTCGAGTCCATCGGTTATCGGCTTCGGGATGTCCATCGGCATGGCGAGGTTCCGCGAGTCTTCATCCGAACGCTGCCCCGGGACCTCCGCACCATGCGCCGAGCGGACCTGCGTAAGCGTGCTTTTATAAAGCTCGTATTGCCGCTTGTTCTGTATGCCAACGATCGGGTTCTCGCTGACAGGAAACGCATCGAAACCCTGCGCGAACGGCACGGCTGGGGCATGCCGCTCACGGTGACGGATCAGGCGTGGCTCGCTGGAAAGCTGAAAGAATACAGGCTCGACTCGCTCGACTTCGATGAGCTGCTACGGCGCACGGACGCCGTTCCCCCGTCGCTGGCACTGGCCCAGTCGGCGGAGGAAAGCGGATGGGGGACATCGAGATTCGCCCATGAAGGCAATGCGCTTTTCGGGCAACGGATCTGGGACAGCAGCAATGGCATCGTTCCGCACGAACGCGGGGAAGGCCAGAACTTCCGGGTCCGCGCTTTCGATCATCTGAAGGACGGGGTCATATCCTACATCCGGAACCTGAACACGCACCCCGCCTATTCGTCGCTCCGCAGGATGCGGGCGTCGATGCGCCGTGCGGGCCTGAAACCCGACGGGGCGCAGCTCGCTGAAGCGCTCCGCAAATATTCCGAGCGCGGCGAAGAATATACAAAGAACATTCAGACGATCATCAGGGTCAATGAGCTTTCCCTGTTCGATCGCGTGCGCCTGCGCGCCGATGCGCCCGCCGGGGAACCGGCATCCGGGACCTGATTCTTCTTTTCTACCGCTTCTCGCCGACATAGAACTGCCGGCCGAACCAGTGCCAGCGGCCGCCGGGCGCCCACATGGTGCAGTTGATTCGCGTTCGGCCCGCGGGGAACGGCCTTGTCATACGGACCTCTATCCGCCGCTCTCCCAGCCGCTCGACGTTGACCTTCCCTTCATGTGAGGCGTAGCAGGAGAGACGCGGCAGCCGCTTTACCGCCGGACCCTTTACCGTAAATCCGAAGGCCGGCGGATTAACGTCTCCGGGACCGAGAAACGGATCGGGCGGCGTCACATCAGCGGTCGGTATGGCCAGCGCGCGAGCCGCCATGCGAACCCGGCTCACATCGCCGAAGGTCTCGTTAAACGTGAAGCGCGGCAGGTAGAAGAAGTCGCTGCTCGGGTTGACGACGCCGGAATGCTGGCCGAATCCCGCGATGAAACCGGCTTCGCGCGCGACCTCGCCGACAGCTAGGCTGTATTCGCCGTAAGGGTAAGCGATCATGTCAGGCGTTGAGCCCAGCTCTTCCCGAAACCGGCGGCTGGATTTTTCCAGCTCTTCCTTCAGACGCTCGCGCGACAGCACCGGCATGTGCGGGTGCGACGCGGTCTGAGAACCGATCGTGACGCCCGCGTCGCGCAGCTCGCGAATCTGGTCCCAGCTCATATAGCCCCCGGTACGTTTGTCGATCGCATCCGTGGCGATGAAAAGCGTAAAGGGGATCCCGGCCTTTTTAAGGCGCGGCCAGCCTTCGCGGTAAACAGAAAGAAACGCGTCGTCGACCGTAATGGCGATGGTTTTGTCCTCTATACGCTTCTTGTCGCGGATAGCGGTCACCAGATTCCGCAGAGGAACGACCCTGTAGCCGCCTTCGCGTATCTCGGCGAGGTGTGCTTCGAACTGTTCGACTGTCGTATTGGTGGTCGGGTATTTCGATTCGCCGACGCGGTGATACATGAGGACCACGGCGGACTCGGACTCGGCAGCCGATAGCGGTCCCGGTCCGAAACAGGAAATCGCCAGCAGAGTCGTGGCAAATAGGCGAGAAAGGAAGCTTCGCATGGGCATCGTGTCGAGGGGCGGAAAGCGGTCGGCCAAGCCTGGAATTGTAACGATTTTGTTGCAGCCGGTTCAGCTTTGTGGCCCATAAACCTTTTCGATGCAACGCTTTATGCTTCGAATGCCGATCAAATGCCATGCAAACGGGCGGGTTATTCCAGCGTCATCATTCGCCGCGGCAGCTCGGCATCCCCAATCAGCGGATACTGGCGGGAATCGAAAAGCTGATAGTGCCACCATTCGTTCCGATAGAAATCCCAGCCCGCCTCGGTCATCAGGCCCATGAGAAGGAGTCTGTTGCGCTGGGCTTCCGCACTTACCTCATGGCAGCCGTGGTGCGAGAGCGGCGTAAAGGCGTCGAACCCCGTTCCCATATCGAGGGCGTCGCCTTTGCCGTCGATCAGCGTCAGGTCCACTGCCACACCCCGCGAGTGGGGTGATCCCCGACGCGGGTCCGCGAGAAAATCCGGATCCGGCGTATGATTCCACAGGACCCATTGGGCCTCCGACGGGCGGAACGCATCGAAAATGAGAAAACGCAGACCGATTTGAGCGGCGCTTTCGATGGCTCGGGACAGCGCCTCCGCGGCGGCGCGATGCAGGTAACAGACCGGCGTCGTATAAACCGGTTTCCCGGTGAAATTGTCCTCGGTCGCGTAGGCAAGCGAAATGTCGACGTCATAGGCCGGCGGCGTTATTTCGATCAGCTCCATTTAACAGCGGCTCCGTTTCGGTTATCCCTATGGCTCGGCACGAAAGGCCGGGCGTGAATACGCGTTCGAACTATATGTCAGATAGCGGAGAGCGGCAGGTCGTAACATGAAGATTCTGGCCATCGATACGGCCTGTTCCGCCTGTTCGGTCGGGGTCCTGACGGCGGAAGGCGTTATCGCCGCCCGTAGCGAACTCATGATGCGCGGCCATGCGGAATCGCTAATGCCCATGGTACGGTCCGTTCTGGCGGATGCCGAATGCGAATTTTCTGATGTTTCGCTGATTGCTGTTACCGTCGGTCCCGGGTCGTTTACCGGTATCAGGACAGGGCTGGCCGCCGCGCGCGGGCTCGGGGTTACGCTGGGCGTTCAGGTCTCGGGCGTAACGACGCTTGAGGCGATCGCCGCCGCTACGATCTCCTCGGCGAACGTCGCTGGAAAGCCCTGTATCCTTGCCGCGATCGAAACTCGCCGAACCGATCTTTACGTTCAGCTTTTCGAGTCCGAGCCGGGCCCCGGCGGAGTGCCCCGACCCGTCGATGCGCCGAAGGCCCTTGCGCCGGTGGACGCGGTCTCCCTGCTGCCCGACCGCCCGGTACTGCTCGCTGGCGACGGCGCGGACCGGCTATGCGAACAGGCACCCGCGCGGTTTCGCGAGCGGATCGAACGCGTGCCAGAAATCCGCGTCCCCGCTATATCGGCGGTCGCTTCGATCGCAGCGGCGCGCCTCGGCGATCCCCTGCCCGCGGCGCCCCTGTACATCCACTCTCCGGCCGTGCGACGGCCTGGGGAGGCTGTTGCGGCGTCAGCGTCATGAGCGACGATCCGATCGAGAGTATCGGCTCGGCCGATATCGAACGGGTCGCGGTTATTCATGCACAGTGTTTTTTTGATGCGTGGGACGAGACGATGATCCGCCAGGTACTTAATATGCCCGGCGCGTTCGGGCTGGTCGCGAGGCGTTACGGGTACGGGTCGATCATCGGATTTGCGCTCGCCCGCGTGGCGGCGGACGAATGCGAACTCCTGTCCCTCGGCGTTGCGTCGGAACATCGGGCGCGCGGCGTCGGCGCCCGACTTCTGCGGCATGCGATGGCGCGCGCCCGGGACGATCGCGCGCGGTGGTTCTTCCTCGAGGTCGCCCAGAACAACGATCCTGCGCTCAAACTCTATAAGGCCCATGGGCTGACCGCAGTGGGCCGGCGCCCCGACTATTACGAAAACGCAGACGGCAGCCGAACCAGCGCCTACACGATGCGGTGCGCGCTCCCGGTCAGTCCGGCGCGCGCCCCCGCCTTAGGCCCGACCGATATCGTCTGAATCGGTTTTGCTGAACGTGGCCGGCCGAACTCAGGCCTTGCGCAGCGTCAGAAGATGAACCGCGTCCGGTCCTTCCAGGCCATCCTGTTCCGACACGAGCGCGAGTACGCTGTGACCCAGCTCCGTGATCGATGCCGGGACGTTCTCCAGCGGTTCCTTGCCCTTCAGGCGCACCGTCGCGATTTCGCCCGATGCCATTTTCTCGATCAGAAGACGCGTTCTGACGAAGGTTATCGGGCACACGTCGCCCGTGATGTCGAGGAACTCGCCGATTTCTCGATGGGCAGGGCTGTCGGGCATTGGGCGCACAGAGACAATTCCGGGTAACAGACGTCATGGCGTCGCAAGACGTCTCCAGCACCAATATAGGTCCGGTTGGCCGGCTTGAAAATCCGCTCCGTTTCGGGCCGGATAACCGTCCGGTGGCCGTTGTGCCGGAGTCGTTCCGCAATTGTGAAACTTTTGAGGCATCTGTTCTGGCCGATAGGCACGACGTCGCGAATGCGGTATAAACGTCCCATGGGCGGACTTGCCAAGGAAACTCCGAGGCGCGCCCCGGTTCCGGCAGCAAAGTCGGCGCCTTTGGGCGCACAGGAAGCGGACCCATGACGCCATTGAAAAACGCTATCGCCCGATGGGGGTCAGCCCGCCGCAGCCAGCGCAACCGTGGCGGCTTTAAGCTGCTGCGTTTCAATGCGGACGGGCGCAAGGCGGATAAACGCCACCAGGAAATTCAGACGTCCCCGGGGCTCTTTCGCGACGATACCCTCGTGGACGCGGAAGTCACTGCGTCCGTGCGGCCTGCGGAATCCGCCTTCTTCCCACCCATCGAATCGGGCAATCTTGTCGCCAGGCTTGCCGATTCGCCCGCCGATATAGACGCGGCCCAGGCGCTGCGATATCGCGTTTTCTACGGTGAAATGGGAGCGATTCCCTCTTCCCAGAATACAGCCCGGGAACGGGACTTCGACGAGTTCGATTCGGTCTGCGATCACCTGCTGGTTATTTGCAAGGACCGTGCCGACCTGCCGGGCGGAGTCGTCGGAACCTACCGGTTGCTGCGCCGCAGCGTGGCCGAGCGAAACGGCGGCTTTTACAGTACGGACGAGTACGACATTTCCCGGCTTCTCGCCCTCGACGGTGAGATTCTGGAGCTTGGCCGGTCCTGCATCGATGTGGATCATCGCGGTCATGCGGCGATGCAGCTGCTATGGCAGGCGATCGCGACCTACGTCTCGATAAACGACATCAAACTGATGTTTGGATGCGCCAGTTTGCCGGGGGCGGATCCCGAAGCGCTGTCAGAGGCGCTGTCCTATCTGCACCATTACCATCTCGCACCCGAAGAACTCAGGCCGCGCGCCATCGCATCGCGGTACGTCGATATGGCGATGCTGCCGAAAGACGCGCTCGACCAGAAACGGTCGCTGCGCGCCCTGCCGCCGCTGATCAAGGGGTATCTTCGGGTTGGCGGATTCATTGGCGACGGCGCTGTCGTCGACACCCAGTTCAATACAACCGATGTCAGCGTCGTCGTGAAAACGGATCTGATTACCGGGAAATATTCTCGTCACTATGGACGTAGCGGCCATACATCCCCCGAAAAGTGAGCGGCTTGGCTCCACCATCCGTTCCTGGGTCAGGGCGTCGCTCTATCTGACGCTTACCGGTCTTGCCTTTCCGTTCCAGGCGATTGCGATGCTTTTCGGACATCGTTCAACACGGTTGATCCCGCGTCTCTATCACGGTCTCTGCGCACGGGTCTTCGGTTTCGATATTCGTGTCCAGGGGGCGCCGTCCGAATCGGCGCCGACGCTGTTTGTCGCCAACCATATCAGCTACACCGACATTATGGTCCTCGGCTCGCTGGTCGAAGGCTCGTTTATTGCCAAGGCCGAAATCGCGGACTGGCCGTTTTTCGGAACGCTTTGCAGGATGGCGCGCACCGTTTTTGTCATGCGACACGGTTCGCGGGCGGCGCAGCAGCGCGACGAAATCGCCGCACGCCTCGAAGAGCATGACAATCTGATCCTGTTTCCCGAAGGGACCAGCAATGACGGGCTGCATGTCCTTCCGTTCAAGAGCGCGCTCTTCGCCGTCGCGGAAGCCCGGGACGGGCGACCGCCCGTCACCGTTCAGCCCGTATCAATCGCCTACACGCGGCTCGACGGCATTCCGCTGGTACGGAACATGCGACCGCACTTTGCCTGGTACGGCGACATGCATCTGGTGCCGCACATGCTCACACTGCTTGGGCTTGGAACGGTGACGGCGCATGTGGTGTTCCATGAGCCGATTCCCGGTGATGCCGTTTCGTCCCGCAAGGAACTCGCCGAACGGTGCCGTCGGGCGGTGGTTGCGGGCGTCAACGCCGCGAATCGTGGGGCATACGATGTTGACGGCGCGACCAAGTTGCCCTATCTGCCCGATCCGAACCGCGGCTGATCTCCGTCTTCGGTCGCCTGTCTGCGATTGACTATTGTCCGGTCGGTGCTACTGTCGACCATCGAAAACCGCATTGCGGCGCGTTCCCTGACCCGAAAACGGGCGCCCGCCCGTTCGACGTCGGATTGAACTTTGGCGAAAAAGGTCTTTATCAAGAGTTACGGCTGTCAGATGAACGTCTATGACTCCGCGCGTATGGCGGATGTTCTGGGCGCCGATGGCTACAGCCGCACCGAAGACGCCGAGGATGCCGACCTTATTATCCTCAACACCTGTCATATTCGGGAAAAGGCGGCCGAAAAGGTCTACTCCGAACTCGGCCGGCTGCGCGATCTGAAGGAGCGTGGCGCCAGAATCGCCGTAGCGGGGTGCGTCGCGCAGGCGGAAGGCGAGGAAATGATCCGGCGTTCGCCGCAGGTCGATCTGGTCGTCGGTCCGCAAAGCTACCACCGGTTGCCTGAAATGCTGTCCTCCCTGACGAACGGCGACCCGGATGCCGCGGTCGAGACGGAGTTTCCCGTCGAATCAAAATTTGCTGAGCTTCCGCCTGTCCAGGCCAACGGCCCGTCGGCGTTTCTCACAATTCAGGAGGGCTGCGACAAGTTCTGTGCTTTCTGCGTCGTGCCCTATACGCGCGGCGCGGAATATTCGCGGCCGGCGGACGCCATCGTGGCCGAAGCCGAGCGCCTGGCACAGGGCGGCGTTCGCGAGATCACGCTGCTGGGGCAGAACGTCAATGCCTATCATGGCTGCGATGGCGGGCTGGCGGTGCTGCTGCGCAGGCTATCGGATGTCGACGGGGTAGAGCGGCTGCGCTACACGACTTCCCATCCGCACGACATGGATGACGATCTGATTGCAGCGCATGGAGAAATTCCGGCGCTTATGCCCTATCTCCACCTGCCGGTCCAGTCGGGCTCCGACAGGATCCTTGCGCGGATGAACCGGCGTCACCGGGCGGAGGACTATATTCGGGTCGTGGAGCGGCTGCGAGAGGCGCGCCCCGACCTGGCGCTGTCGTCCGATTTCATTGTGGGGCACCCCGGCGAAACCGAGGCGGATTTTTTGGAAACCCTGGCGCTGGTCGAAACGGTCGGATACGCACAGGCCTATTCCTTTAAATACAGCCCACGCCCCGGAACGCCCGCGGCGGATGCCGACGATCAGGTGCCTGAAGACGAAAAGTCCGTGCGGCTTCAGCGTTTGCAGGCGCTGCTGAACTCGCAGCAGCTGGCGTATAATCAGGGATCAGTGGGCGCATTGGTCGATGTCCTGTTCGACCGCAACGGCAAGTACGACCATCAGATCGCAGGACGAAGCCCGCACATGCAGGCGGTATTCGTCGACTGCGGGGACGCGGGCGAGGCGACGGCGCTTTATGGTCGAACCTTACCGGTCAGAATTTCCGGCGCCTTCGGGAATTCGCTAGGCGGACATGTGGAACGGATTTCGGCCGGTACGGCGGGAACGGCATCGATCGGGGAGCTTCAGGGCGCTTGAAATCGGGTCTGACACAGAGCTGGGCGGAGCACAGGGCGGGTGCGGACAAGGCGCCGGTGGTGCTGGGCTTCGACGACAACCGTCTCCTGCCGCTCCTGTTCGGCGCCTATGACAGGCATCTCGCGCGCATTGAGCAGGCGCTAGGCGTCCGTTTGTCGTCACGCGGCAACAAGATTTCGATCGCCGGTTCCGAAAGCGCCAGCGCACTGGCAGCGTCCTCGCTCAATGCGCTGTATGAACGGCTCAAACAGGGATTGCCGGTAGACGATTCCGAGGTCGATGCAGCAGTCCGTCTGGCAAACGCGCGCAGCGCGGAGCTGGGAGGCGGTTCGAAGGGCGGCGCCGACGACTGCGTTATACGGACGCCGCGTCGTCATCTGTCAGCCCGGTCTCCGGGGCAGGGCGATTATCTGAGAGCGCTTTCCAACGGAAAAATGGTGTTTGGGCTCGGTCCTGCGGGAACCGGCAAAACCTACCTCGCCGTCGCCATGGCCGTCTCAATGCTGGTTGCCGGGCGGGTCGAACGGATCATCCTGTCGCGTCCCGCGGTCGAGGCCGGCGAGCGGCTCGGTTTTCTGCCCGGCGACCTGCGGGAAAAAATCGATCCCTATCTCGCCCCCCTTTACGACGCGCTTTATGACATGCTGCCGGCGGATCAGGTCGTCAACCGGCTGAGCTCGGGCGAGATCGAGGTCGCGCCGCTCGCTTTCATGCGCGGCCGGACCCTGTCGCACGCCTATGTCATTCTGGACGAGGCGCAGAACGCGACGAGAATACAGATGCGCATGTTTCTTACCCGGCTCGGCGAGGGCTCGCACATGGCGATCACGGGCGACCCAAGCCAGGTGGACCTGCCGTCCGGTTCCGTGTCCGGGCTGAGCCATGCGGTCGATACGCTGGGTCATATCGAAGGTGTCGAGGTGGTCCGTTTTTCGGACAGGGATATCGTCCGTCACGAGCTTGTGACGCGAATCGTGCAGGCCTACGACAATGACGACCGTCAGAGGCAGCGAGGCGCGGTGAACGACGATCCCGCCCGCAAGGGCGCAGGACAGCCATGATGGAGAAAGCTCCGGATTTGGATGCCGGATCACCGGCATACGCTGCAGGCGTCGAGATCGACATCTCGGTCGACGGTGCCGGTTGGGACCAGGCGCCGTTTTCGGCTGAAGCCCTGGCGCGTCGCGCGGCCCTGGCTGTGTTGTCGAGCGCTGCCGCAGACATCGGGCCGTGCGAACTGAGCATTGTCCTGTCCGACGACGAGACGGTGCGCGATCTGAACAGGACCTGGCGCGGAAAGGATTCTCCGACCAATGTACTGGCTTTTCCGGCTGGCGCCGCGCGGGTCGTCGGACAGCCCGCTCTGCTTGGCGATGTCATCGTTGCCTTCGGCGTCGCGAGCGACGAGGCCGGGGATGGCAGCCTGTCGGACCACATCGCACATCTGGTCGTTCACGGTACGCTGCATCTTCTCGGCTACGATCATCAGGACGACGACGAAGCGGAAGAGATGGAAACGCTCGAAACCCGAATACTCGCAGGGATGGGGGTCGACGATCCCTACGCCGATCATGGCTGATCCCGGGACGGAGTCCGCGTCTGAAAACGGAACGGTCGGGCGCGGAGTCCGCGACTGGTTCCGGCGCCTGTTTCGCAGCCGGAACGGTTCCGATCTGCGCGGCACTATTGAGGAGCTTATAGAGAAGGAAGATATCGGCGATCTGCCCGCCAGCAGCGACGAGATCACGCTGCTGCGCAATATTCTCAATCTGCACGGGCTTACGGTGTACGACATCATGGTCCCTCGGGCCGACATCGTGGCAGTCGACATCGATATTTCGCTGTCCGATCTGGTTGGCGTCATGAGCGAAAGCGCGCATTCCCGAATTCCGACCTATCGCGGTACGCTCGACGACATTGCCGGAATGGTCCACATCAAGGACGTGCTGGCCCGCTGGAGCGCGGTCGAGGGTGAAGAGCAGGTCGGACTAGGCGATCTGGTTCGTCCACTCCTGTTCGTCGCCCCGTCGATGCCGATCCTCGAACTGCTCCTGCAGATGCGCGTCCGACAGGTCCATATGGCGCTTGTGATCGACGAGTTCGGCGGCATCGACGGGCTCGCCACGATCGAGGATCTGGTTGAGGAAATCGTCGGAGAGATCGAGGACGAACACGACGATGTCGATATACCCTCCATGATCGAAGGACCTGACGGGACGTTCGTGGCCGACGCGCGGGTAATGCTCGAAGAATTTGAGAACCGGATCGGAGAAATCCTCTCGCCCGAGGAACGGGCGGAAGACATCGACACGCTGGGCGGGCTTGTGTTCTACCTTGCGGGCAGGGTGCCCGGTCGGGGAGAGGTCGTCCGGCATGGGTCCGGCGCCGAGTTCGAAATACTCGATGCCGATCCCAGACGTATCCGCAGGCTTCGTATTACCCGCGCCCGCTCCTCTGCCGAGACGGCGCCCGAAGAAGAAAGCGATCGTGCCGGCTGAACCCGGTGGGCGGCCCAAGCCGGCCGAGGCTGGCGCAATGGCCGGTTCCCCGGTCGCTATTTGGGCCAATCATCTGGCCGGTCGTCTGTCCGGTCGTCTGGCGGTCCTTCAGGGATGGCGCAGACTCCTCGCTCTGACGGTGCTGGGGTTGCTGGCGGCCGCAGCCCTGCCGCCGGTCTACGCCCTGCCTGCCCTCCCGGTCGCGCTGACCGGTCTGCTCTGGATCCTGTCAGGCGCCGGAAGATGGCGGCGGGGATTCGCCGACGGCTGGTGGTTCGGCATGGGGTATTTTACCGGCGGGCTGTACTGGATCGCCAACGCGCTCCTGGTTGATGCGGCGCAGTGGGCGTGGCTGATCCCGTTCGCTGTTTTGTGCATTCCGGCGATCCTGTCGCTTTATATCGGCATTCTGTGCGCGTTCGTGCGGCGCGGTGCCACGACGACCCGCCGGGTTTTTATGCTCGGCAGCGGCTGGGCGATCGCCGAATGGCTGCGTGGCCAGCTATTCACGGGTTTCCCGTGGAACCCTGTCGGCTCGGTCTGGGTATTTTCCGACTACGCCATTCAGGGCGCAGCGGTATTCGGCGTTCTCGGGCTCGGGTTCTTCACCATCCTGGCCTGCGCTGCGCCGGCGACGCTGGCGGATCGGACCGGGCCGGCGCGATGGCGGCTGCCGGCGGCTGGAGCGTTTCTGGTTGCCGCTCTCTTCGCCTTTGGCGGTATGCTTGTGCCGCCGGGGCCTGTGCCGTCTGTTCCCGATGTCCGGCTGCGGATCGTTCAGCCAAATATTCCCCAGCGGCTGAAATGGAAGCGGGAATACGCGACGCGCCATCTGTCGACTCTGCTTCGCCTGTCCCGTGCGCCCGGTGCGGAACCGGTGACACATGTCATCTGGCCTGAAACGGCCGTGCCGTTCGTACCGTCAATCGATGAGAACGGTCGCCGTGCGATCGCCCGGGCTGTGCCGGCCGATGGCCTGCTGCTGACCGGGGCGATCCGGAGAACCCCGCCCGGCGTTGGCCCGCTTCAGATCTGGAACAGTCTTCATGCGATCGATGCGTCGGCCCGGATTGTTGCGACCTACGACAAGTTCCACCTTGTGCCTTTTGGAGAATACATGCCGCTTGGCGAGCTGCTGGGGCTGAAGAAACTGACCGCAGGCCGTACTGATTTTTCCGCCGGTCCGGGGCCCGTTACGCTTTCGATTCCGGGGTTGCCGCCGGCTTCACCGCTGATCTGTTACGAAATCGTGTTCGCCGACAGGGTGACCGGTGCGCTCGACAGCGGCCGGCCCGGATGGCTCCTGAACGTGACCAACGATGCGTGGTTCGGGGACAGTTCCGGGCCGCGGCAGCATCTGGTCGCGGCCAGGTTGCGGGCGGTGGAACAGGGGCTGCCGGTAGTCAGGTCGGCAAACACGGGTATTTCCGCGGTCATCGATCCTTACGGCCGCGTCACCGGACGCGTCGGTCTTGGCCAGGAGGGCATTATTGACACCTCATTGCCTGCTGCGCGACGAGCCGGGGTTTACTATCCTGTCACCGGAGATTTGCCGCTGCTCTTTATGAGTGCGGCCCTGTTGCTCTGGCTGGCAAGAGCGCCACTCAAATAACCCCGAAAAAAATTACCAGTAAATGATTCACAATTTCTTCCAAAGCTTGTATATTGTTGCCATCGTCAGTAAGAGATCTGCACACGATTGCATTCGCCCTTCAAACAGTGTTCTATGGGACGCTGATTATTTGATCTCGTTGCAATCTCGTTGCTGAATGTCAGGTAAGGAACAATAGTCATGATGGCTCCTGAAACTACAGATCGTCCCGCTCGCAGAGGACGCCGCCCCCGCGGCGACGGACCGCACCCTGTCGATATTCATGTCGGCAGCCGTATCAGAATGCGCCGGACGCTTCTTGGATTGAGTCAGGAGAAGCTCGGCGATGCTCTGGGTCTTACCTTTCAGCAGGTCCAGAAATACGAACGTGGCGCAAACCGTGTGGGGTCCAGCCGTCTGTTTGAAATCAGCCGGATTCTCGATGTGCCCGTGTCGTTCTTTTTCGAAGACATGCCCGGCGATGTGGCGGCTGCAGCGACGGCTCAACAGGCCGATCCGACCGGAGAATCGACCCAGCGCGATCCGCTTGCCAAGCGCGAAACCCTCGAACTTGTCCGCGCCTATTACCGGATCGGCGATCCCCGGGTTCGCAAACGTATTTTCGAACTCATGAAAGCCATCGCCGCAGACGGCGAATAGAGTTCCCGAACCGACGCGGTATAACCGACGCAGTATACCGGCGCC